>Ga0265295_1001402_pt1 | contig 42416 bp, 30 predicted proteins | sample Munlansysbiofilm_FD_192503 | JGI IMG/M metagenome (GOLD analysis project Ga0265295, IMG submission 192503) | Leachate microbial communities from a municipal landfill in Southern Ontario, Canada - Methane capture system biofilm | ecosystem: Engineered > Solid waste > Landfill > Unclassified ... | reverse complement strand
AAGAAAGTGTTAAGCCGTTCGCGTACACTTGTTGAACTTAGTTATTTAATCGAGTTTATCAAACATCCATTAGATGGATTTTATCGTGTTAAACGTGAAAAACACGTATCTGCTAAAACAGCTACACTGATTTATGGACTCATCGCAGTCGTCTTGATCATGCATTATACATTAACTAACGTGTTGTTCTTACCATATGGACAGATTAATGTCTTGTATCAACTGATGATTTACGCCATTATTCTAGCTCTTTGGGTTATTGCGAATTATTTTGTGTGTCTCATCAGTGATGGTGAAGGATCATTTAAAAATGTGTATGTATCTACAGCACTGAGTTTTGGTCCACTCCTTGTATTCTCACCATTTCTTATTCTTTTAAGCAATGTTTTAACATATCAAGAAGCAGTTTTTTATTCTATTCCTTTTACCATATTATTTATATGGACAGCTATCCTATTTTTCTTTATGATAAAAGAAATTCATAATTATGAAGTTGGTGAATCCTTTAATGTGATTTTTAAAAGTATTTTTACCATGCTCATTATGGGAATCTTTATTTTCGTCATATATTCTTTGAATTCTCAATTATTCAATATGACTGAACAAATCATTAGGGAGGTGATTCAACGATGAAAAAAATAATCCTTAGTTTACTGATTCTATCCTTATTGATATTTGTTAGCATGGTCTACCGTTACCATGAGAGCGTTGGTTTTTATATGGATGCTGAACAATTAAGCAGTGATATAGATGTGATACAAAATGATTATGTAGAAATTCAAGATAAACCGCTAGAAACATATGATATCGCCATCCCAACACGTTTCATTGAAGTATTGAATAATGGATCACTTAGTCTTTATCTAGAACCAGAAACACTCGCTATTGCAGTTAAAATTCAAGATAACGGGTATGTTTATAGTTCATATAATTTCAATGATAGTTTTGCTGGCAAATCATCAGGTGTCGTCAATCCAATCAAGTCAGGAGTGACACTTGATTTATTTAAGGATACTACCCCAGTATCAATAGCATATTTGGATACTCCACAAGTTTTAGGAAGTGTAAAACAACCAGCAGCTACCTCAACATATACTGTGGATGGCAATCAATTAATCATACATGTAGATTATAATCATCCCGAAATTATGATTAAATTTGATATTCACATTACACTATCAAATCATACACTATCTTATCATGTTCCTTATGATTCCATTGTTGAGTACAATCCAAACAACTTTAATAATACCATGCAGTATTACTTATTAAGAAATATTGTGTTGTTTCCATATTTTGGCTCAGTTAAGTCGAAAGATGATGGTTACATCATCATTCCAGATGGAAGCGGTGCAATGGTTACACTAGATGCTAATCCTGAAAATAAAACAACTTTTTCTGCCTCAGTTTATGGATCTGATCGTGGATATGAAACATTGAGACCTTCAGATAGAGTCAGAAGTGTAAAGGATAATCAACGATTGTCTTTGCCAATATATGGTGTTATTCATGATGTGGGTAATACAGGTTATCTAACGTACATTGATGAAGGCGCATATTACGCTGATTTAAATTTCAAGAGTGCAGGTATTATTAACGATTATTATTATACTTACTTTTCGTATCGCTACCGAAGAACTTTTGAACAATATCAGTCTAGGTCTAATGAAGAACAATTCCGCATATCATTTTCACCTGAAAAACATGTATATGATCTTAAACAATCATTTGAGTTTATCTCAGGAAGTGATGCTGATTATGTTGGTATCGCAAGAGCATACCAAAATGTTTTAATTGATCGGGGTTTATTAAGTTCATCGGCACGTCAAAACTTTGATCAAGTTCCCCTATCTGTCAATGTGATTGGATCCGATATTACACAAGGAATTGTAAATAATAAAGCGCTAAAAGTGACAAGTTACAATCAAACGAGAGAATTAACGCAAAATTTAATTGATGATGGTTATGAATCTTTGATTATTCGTTTAATGACCTATGATATGCGAACAAATCAATATGAGTTTTCACGTACAAATACCATGGGTTCTCGTGCAGATTTAAATAATCTTTTGTCTTATTTTGATGATCATGATGTCTATTTTTCGCAGTACTATGATTATGTTCGATATTATGGTTCAAACATGAGTTTCCTTGCTCAATCCTTAAGTCGAAGACAAGTAAGCTATAGACAAACATCCTATATGTTTTATACGCATCAAGTTGTTAGACCATCATTATATGAGAAAATGGCAAGCAATGATATAGACGAGTTATCAAATTATAATATCAATTCAGTAAGTTTGGATAGTTTTATATACAGTATCTTTACGGGATATGATGATGGTATGGTTTTAAGACAAGATAACATCAAGGATATTCAAGACGCGTTACTGAAATTTAAAGAAGCACAAATCAAAATGGATATTTATCAACCTGATGATTATTTATTTGGATTTGTATCTTCGTATTTAGGTTCACCATTGAGCTCATCAAACTATAAATTTGTTTCAGCTACTATACCACTCATACAACTTGTATTAGCTGGTTATGTCGATATGTATTCTGAATACTTAAACTTTCTAAGCGATCCTCAAAATATGTTATTGAGAATGGTTGAGTTTGGTGTTTATCCATCAGCAATACTAACAAGTCAATCAGCATATGTTTTAAAAAAGAGCAATATGAGTGCTATGTATATTACTGAATATGATGTTTTAAAGAATCGTATTCAATCGTATTATGATTTTGTTTCAACAGGTTTAAATGAGACCATTGGACAGCAAATGATTGATCATCAATTTATTGCTGAAGGCGTTGTAAAAGTTACATATGCTCATGGATTGGTTATTGTTATTAATTATTCTGATGCATCTTACACATATCTTAGCGAAACGATATTACCATTATCGTATGAGGTATTCATATGAGAAGGAAAATAATAGAATTTTGGCACAAAAAAGTTAGTATTGCTTCAAAAAATGCTATAGTAGGTTACATGTTTGTTTTACCATGGATCATAGGGTTTATTGCTCTAGTTTTATATCCATTTGGTAGAATCATTTACTTTAGTTTTAACAATGTAAGCCTCTATCAAACCACATATACATATACATGGGTTGGATGGGCAAATTTTGAACGTATATTGATGCAAGACATAGATTTTGTCATTGAAGTTCAAAATTTTGTTGTGCGTGTTTTACTATTTACACCTGTCATTGTGACTTTAGCAATCGTTTTAGCTATTTTACTTAATCAGAATTTTAAAGGAAAAGGTTTTTTCCGAATGATCTTCTTTTTGCCTATTATCATTTTAAATGGTGAACTGCTCAATACGATCAGTAGTTATGGTGGAATGGATATAGATTTAAATAGACTAGTCATCGATATTATCACAACATTAATACCCCTAGGTGCAGTCAACATTTTTATTTCGATTTTCGAACTTATTATTGAAGTATTATGGTACACAGGTGTTCCAGTTTTAATCTTTTTAGCTATGCTACAAAAAATAGATCGTTCGCTTTATGAGGCTGCACAAATGGATGGAGCTAACGCTTGGAGTATTTTTTGGAAAATAACCTTACCATCTATTTATCCAGCTGTGAGCGTCTCAATTGTATTCATTGTTGTCTTTTTAGCAAACTTTGATGGTAATCCTATCAATGCTTTAATCCTTGCTTCTAAAAACGATGGTGCACGAAGAGACGGTTATGCTTCAGCGATGGCCATCATATATACGATCATTCAGCTAATTGTGATTACTTTCTTGTTTTTGCTCACAAGAGATCGTCAATCTAGAGAGGGGGCGAAAGCATGATGCAGTCCATGAAAAATAGGTGGTCAAATTTTAACAAGAATTTACCTCATTATAAGAAAATTTGGTTTGGTCAAAATGAAAATAAAGGTCTACTTTATAAGATAGGACTCTATTTTCTAGTTATTTCTTTTGCATTCGTGTTCATCTACCCTATCTTCTATATGTTTATGATTTCATTGATGTCGAATACGGATTTGGTTGATAGCACTGTGATGTGGATTCCAACCCGACCTTTTTGGGATAATTATCGTTTTGCACTCAGAGGTTTAGGTCTAAATGAAATGTTTATTCAACACGTCATTAATACATTCATTCTCAATCAGAGAGAAGATATCAATATGGAGATTGAAACCACTAAATTGATTGTCTTACTTCTGATTGGCCCAGCCATCGTTTTTTTAGGAAGAATATACACGTCAAAAACAAAAAATCTCATTATCATAGCAGTCATTCTATTTGCTTTTATGATGGTGATGCCTAAAAGTTACGTAGATAGTCTCTACGTTTCAGGAACAACAACTTTTTTAACTGTTATCAGTAGTGCAGTTGTTGGGTATGGTCTTGCACGTTTTGATTTTAAAGGTAAAAAGTTGATTTTATTCTTGATGCTAATTGTTTATATACTACCAAAAACATTACTTTTCATACCACTCAGTATACTCTATGGTAGTCTTGGTATCAAAGGCACAATGTTTGCTTTATGGGGCCCTGCAATCCTTGGTCAAGGTATGCAGTCAACTTTCTTTATACTCATTTTCTTTCAATTTTTTAGATTGATTCCTAAACAGATTGAAGAATCAGCACGCATCGATGGTGCTAATCCCTTTTATATATTTGTTAAAATCGCAATTCCAATGGCATTACCTGCTTTTGTCATTTCATTAACCTATGGATTTGCTGTCAATTGGAATGAACTTTTCTTTACTAATGTCTATTTAGAAGGTAATATTAAAACCATCCCTATGTTACTCCAACAATTAAGTTCAGTTTGGGGTTCAGCAGCTGATTATTCATCAGGAGGAGATTTTGTTAACATTGATTTTACTGAATCGAAAGCTTTTGCAGGTACAATACTATCGATTATCCCAATTGTTGTTATGTATGGTTTCATTCAAAAATACTTTATCGAAAGTATCGATCGCTCTGGTATAACAGGTGAATGATACTCTGTCTGTAACTTCATAAAAATAAGTAAAAGCAACAGTTTATTTGTAGCAATATTCTGTTGTTTTTGCTTTATATAAACTATGTTTATAATATAAGCCATTTAACATGATATTACATAATATTGCGAAATCGTTCTCATATGCATAAAGCTGAGTGAATCATGTTAAAATATACTTGAATTTATAAAACAAAGGAGACAACAATGAATATTACATTTTCGACAAAAGAAATGTTCATGAAAGCATTTACAGATGAACTAAATAGACAATTTCAATCTTCAATAGAGGCATCTACGGTTCAAATGCGATATAACATTTTATCTAAGCTACTCAAAGATGATTTTTCTAATGATCGCGAGAAGACAAAAGCCTATTTAAAAGAAAATCAAATGAAAAAAACGATATATTTTTCAATGGAATTTTTAATGGGTAGACTAATTACTAATAATCTTTTTAATAGTGGGCATTATCAAGTCGTAAAAGATGCATTTATAGATTTTGGCTTTGATTTAAACGAGGTTGAGAACTATGAAGCAGATGCAGGATTAGGTAATGGTGGGTTAGGTCGATTAGCAGCGTGTTTTATCGATTCTGCTGCATCATTGGCTTTGCCTCTTATAGGTAATAGTTTACGATATCAACACGGTTTTTTCCAACAAGATATTGTTAATCACAAGCAGATTGAATTACCAGACCCTTGGTTAGAGCAACCTTTTGTTTGGGAAGAACGCATCGAGAATGAAGCGATAGATATTCCTTTGTTTGGTTATGTTGAACACACAAGATTGATCAATCCTCAATGGATAAAAGCTGTTCCATATGATGTGGATATTATAGGGGATCAAAACCATATCGTTAATACCTTGCGATTATGGAAAACTGAACCTTCAGACCTTCAAGAAATTAAAAGTGAAGAATATGTCTCCATGACAAGACGTATTTGTGATTCGCTTTATCCAGATGATTCAACCGAAGATGGTAAAACACTAAGATTGATGCAATCCTATATTTTTAGTGCTGCTGGTGTTAAATCTGCATTTAATGAACATAAAGCATTAGATAGAGATTTCCACAGTTTCCCTGATTATTATACGTTCCAAATTAATGACACACATCCAACCCTTGTCATCCCAGAAATGATGCGTATTTTGATGGATGAAGAACATTTCGGTTATGAAGAAGCTTGGCATATCACGACGCGAACATGTGCATTTACCAATCATACGATTTTAGCTGAAGCATTAGAAAAATGGAACATTCAAATCTTTAGAAATTTGTTACCAAGAATCTACGAAATAGTTGCTGAAATGAATCGCCGGTTTAAATTCATCCTTGAATCAGACGGCCGTTTCAATAAAGAACAGATTTACCTCATGTCGCTTATTGGTCAAAATCACATTAGAATGGCGCACATCTGCATTTATGGGTCTTTTTCAATCAATGGTGTTGCTGAATTACATACGAATATTTTGAAGACGATAGAAATGAAGAATTTCTATCATCTTTATCCACTCAAATTTAACAATAAAACCAACGGTATTACACATCGTCGATGGTTGATTCAGTCCAATCCTGAATTAGTAGGAATACTGGATGAAAAAATAGGATTTTCTTGGCGCAAGGATTTAACTCAACTTGTTAAATTTGATCAGTTTCGCTTTGATCGAGATACACAGTTTAAAGTTGATTTAATGAAGCGTAGTAAAAAGCAAGCTTTATCTGACAAAATATATCTTGATACAGGAGTAAGATTATCTGTAGATAGTATTTTTGATATACAAGTTAAAAGGTTGCATGAGTATAAACGCCAACTCATGAATATTTTACATATTATCTATGTCTATCAACGATTAAAATCTGATTCTAGCTTTAAGGAATCATATTTTCCACACTCATTTATATTTGGTGCAAAGGCAGCACCTTCGTATCATATGGCAAAAGCTGTGATTGAACTTATAGATACTGTTGCTGATATCATTAATAATGATTCTGAAACTCAAGGTTTACTCAAAGTAGTTTTTATAAGAAATTACAATGTGACATATGCAGAATATATTATGACAGCAGCCGACCTTTCAGAACAGATTTCAACTGCAACAAAAGAAGCTTCAGGTACTGGAAACATGAAGTTCATGATGAACGGTGCAATAACCATAGGTACGATGGATGGTGCAAATGTTGAAATTGTTGATAAAGCTGGATTTGAAAATGAGATTATTTTCGGATTATCAGCAGAAGAAGTAACTCGAATCCATACATTTAATCATTATAAACCAAGAGAAATTTACAACAGTGATCCAAGATTGCAAAACATATTCCAATTTATTAGAAAAATTCACCAAAATCCACAACACTTTGATTATATTTTAAACGCTTTACTTAATAGTGATTATTTCTTAGTTCTAAAGGATTTTGATGCTTATGTAAGAGCACACGAAGTGGCAAATAGCGCATATAAAAATCGCACTAGATGGCTTGGCATGTCAATAGCTAACATAGCACATTCAGGTTTCTTTACATCAGATCGAACAATCAGTCAATATAATGATGATATTTGGAAATTGAAACCAATTTCGTTTTAAGGAGGGTTATGTGTATGGCACGGAAAACAGATATTAATCTAAGAACAATGACAATTTATCAGATTTTCCCTAGACAGTACTCACCAACACATGATTTTTCGGGCATTATAGATGACTTGGATCGTATTCGAAACATGGGGATTGATATCATCTATCTTTTACCAATTCACACCATTGGAATGAAAGATCGAAAAGGAAGTGTAGGAAGTCCATATGCCATTGAGGATTACTATGCTATTCATGCTGATTTAGGTAATTTCGAAGATTTCAAAAACCTGGTTGATGAAGTGCATAAGCGTCACATGAAAATTATGATTGATATTGTTTTTAATCATACGTCAAGAGATTCAAAGTTAGTTAAAACGCATCCAGAATGGTTTTATAAAAATGAACTTGGTGATTTTGCCAATCGCGTAGGTGACTGGAGTGATATCACTGATCTCGATTTTAGAGAAAAAAAAGTATGGTATTATTTAATCGATGTATTGAAATATTGGGCACAATATGTTGATGGCTTTCGCTGCGATGTAGCTCCGTTATTACCACTTGATTTTTGGATGGAAGCTCGTCAAGAAGTTGAAAAAATAAATCCGGATATCACATGGTTAACTGAGTCTGTTCATCCAGGATTTGTCAAATATTTACGTGATTTAGGTTATGATTGCTCTAGCGATTCTGAGATGTTTCAGGTATTTGATATATGCTATGATTATGATATTTTTGATCATATGCTTGAATATCTCAAACATGCTGAACATTTGAGTGTTTGGATGAACGAAATAGAGCGACAAGAGATGTGTTATCCAAAAAATTATGTTAAATTACGCAGTTTTGAAAATCATGATCAACCCCGTCTTAGATCACTTGTTCGTGATGAAAGTCATTTCATCCAGTTGATTGCATTGAACTTCTTTTTGCGCGGAATCCCAATGATATATGCGGGTCAAGAGCATCAGATAACCCATCGTCCTGATCTGTTTGAATACGATGAGCTTTCATGGCAACACGATCAATCAATTGAGTTATTCATTCAAAGATTATCAAGGTTTAAGAAACAACCCGCGTTCGCAGAAGGTATCTTTAATATTCATCATAGAAATCATGTTGTAGTCATGTCTTACACATACCATAATCAATTTATTGTTGGCATCTTTAATCTTGAGAATGAGAAGGAAATTGTTGTTCCTTTAATGGATGGTAACTACGTGAATTACATTGATGATGCAGAGATCAAAGTATTACATAATAAAATTGTCATTGATCATCAGCCGATAATCATCGACACGACAAAGGAACATAGGAAATGAAAATATTTATAGATGATTTTCAATTATTAAGAGTTGAATCTTATGATTATATTTATGAGATTAATATTGATGGCTACCATATTACATGGTTAAGAAATGAAAATGGAAATCAGTTTTTTAAAGTCAATAAACCTCTTGCACTCCATCAGTGTGATAAAATATTGGTCAATGGTCAGGGATATCCATTAGAAATTGGAGTAATTACCTTAAATGATGCCTTTGATGAAGCATTCAGATATGATGGTCGACTCGGATATGAGTATTCACCAACTGAAACTACGTTTAGATTGTTTACACCAGTAGCTAAAGAAGTATTTGTAGTTGTTAATAACGAATCGTACCCTATGCAGTATAAACAACCTATTTGGACATGTACTGTGAAAGGTGATTTGCATGAAGCATGCTATCATTACTCCGTGAGACTTGTTGACGTGTTTAATGACGTTAAAGATCCGTATAGTCATGCTGAAAGTTCATTGGGTTCTCATGTGGTTGACTTTAATCGTGTAAAAAAAGTGAATCCATCACCCATTAAATTAAGTAAGTATGTAGATGCAGTCATATATGAAGGTCACGTGCGTGATTTGACAATCAATTTAGATGTAAAGCATCGAGGTTTATATGATGGACTCATTGAAAGAAGTGACATCTTGCATGGTTCTGTCATAGAATATATCAAGAAGTTAGGGATGACGCATCTCCAATTGTTACCCATCTTTGATTTTGATGATGTTTTTGACAATCAAAAAAAGCTTAAATATAATTGGGGATATAATCCAGCAAACTATTTTGCTGTGGAAGGCTGGTATGCAAAAGACCCAGATAACCCTATTGATCGCATCGAATCATTAAGATCAGTTATTAACGAAGCGCATCAAATAGGTTTAGGAATCAATATGGATGTTGTTTATAATCATGTTTATGACAACAAAACATTTCCATTTGATCATTTAGTTCCAGGATATTTTTATCGTCACGATCCAATGCATAAGATGACCAATGGTTCATACTGTGGTAACGATGTTGAATCAAGACGATATATGGTTAGAAAGTTAATTGTTGATAGTTTAATCCATTGGGTTGAACATTTTCAGATTGATGGATTTCGATTTGACCTTATGGGGCTTCTTGATCTAAAAACGATGCTACGAATAGAAAATGAACTAAAAGCGATTAACCCATCTATCATGCTTTATGGTGAAGGCTGGAATATGCCGACTGAAGTTCACCAAGATGAAAGATCAAATATGAATAATTACATGAAATTTCCGCATTTTGCACACTTCAATGACTTTTATCGGAACACCATGAAAGGTGAATTGCATGGACCCAGCATAGGATTTACACATGGAAACCATCATTTAATATCGAAAGCAATGAAGGGGATTATAGGTTCTCCTCATATGTTTTCTTCTCCTAATCAGTCCATTAATTATGTTGAATGTCATGATAATTTGACTTACTATGATAAAATGTTAATAACAAATTTGAAAGAACCTAAATATTTTAACATCTATCAAGATTTTGCTAATCACTTAATTGCCATATCACAAGGCATACCTTTTTATCATGCTGGACAAGAGTTTTATCGCTCAAAAAAAGGTGTTGAAAACTCATATAATCATCCTGATGATATTAATCAAATTTCTTGGAACCCTGATCTTTTACCTGTTCAAAAACTAAAAGAGATTCTAAAAATAAGAAAAAAATACTCGTTGTATCGTCAGAAAACTTATCACAAAGATATCGCTATTCATCATGAGAAAAATTTAATCATTTACACGTTGAAAAACAAAAAGATGAGACTTGAACATTACATCAAATACAATTTTTCGCCGCAAAATATAGCGTTAAACGATGGACAAGTCATTTTTACATCACAACCCATACATGTCAATAAATCAAACATTATAATCAATCAACCGGGTGTATATATCATTCATTATCATCAATAGGAGTATGATATGCGTTCAATAGCTGAAACAGATATTCAGAAATTTCTAAATGGAAATCATGATCAAGCTCATGAGTTTTTGGGCTCCCACCTTATTAAAAATGATCAAAACAATATCATTGCCACTGAATTTACAGTATATGCACCACATGCAAAGGAAGTACGAATTATCGCCTCATTTAATGAGTATGAGGGATGGAAACACATCCTTGCTAAAGTCCATCATACAGGTTTTTATCGCATAGAGATTCCGGGTAATCTGTTGTGGCAGACGTATAAGTATGAAATACATACATATGATGGAAAAGTTCTTTATAAAGCTGATCCCTTTGCACATTATGCAGAAGTGAGACCACAAACAGCATCAAAAATTGTGGATCTTGAAGGTTATCCTTGGAAAGATCAGCAATGGTTTTATGAGAAAAAAAAGGTATATGAAGAACCATTGTTAATATATGAAGTTCACTTAGGTTCATGGCAACGAAAATTTGGCGAATTCAAACCATATAATGAAGTTGTAGATGAGTTGATTGCATATGTTAAAGAGATGGGTTTTACCCACGTAGAATTGTTACCTATATATGAACATCCGCTTGATGATTCATGGGGATATCAAGGAACAGGATATTTTGCTCCGACATCAAGATATGGCGTTCCGATGGACTTTATGTACTTTGTCGACCGGATGCATCAAGAAAACATTGGTGTAATCTTGGATTGGGTTTTAGGACATATCTGCAAAGATGCACACGGTTTATCATTTTTCGATGGAACACCTCTTTATGAATATGAAGATAATAAAAGAAGAGAAAATATCACATGGGGAACAGATAATCTTGATTTTTCAAAAGGTATTAGCAGAAGTTTTATGCTATCTGCATTAACTTTTTGGGTAGATGTTTTTCACATCGATGGCTTTAGAATTGATGCTGTGTCCAACTTAATATATTATTTGGGAGATAGAAATCAAGGTGTTAACCAAGAGGCAATCTCATTTCTTAAGCAAATATCATTTCATCTCTTTGGTATAGATGATCGTATGCTTTTTATAGCTGAAGATTCAACTGATTTTCCACACGTGACACATCCAGTTAGTCAAGGTGGCATAGGTTTCAACTACAAATGGAATATGGGTTTTATGAATGATGTATTAAAATATTTTAAAGAGGATCCTATACATAGGAAACACCTTCACAACAATATCACGTTTGGTCTGGTATATGCCTTTAATGAGCAATTTATCTTACCTTTCTCACATGATGAAGTTGTCCATATGAAAGGCTCACTTATCTCTAAAATGCCTGGTGATTACTTTCAAAAAATGGCAAATTGGCGATTACTTATGATGTTGTGGATGACACATCCAGGTAAGAAATTATTGATGATGGGGCAAGAATTTGCACAGTTTTCTGAATGGGCTTTTCAGGCAGAATGTGATTGGTCTATTCTCACATATCCAGCACATGATTCTGCTAAACGGTATTTTAAAGATTTAGCTTGGGTCTATCGATACCATGATGCTTTATATGCATATGATCATAGCCCTAAAGGGTTTGAGTGGATCGTTGTGAATGATCAAGTACAAAGTGTATTTTCATATGTGAGAAGAAGCGAAAATGAAACACTTATTATTATTCTTAATATGACACCTAACACACATGCCTTCTATGAAATTGGTGTACCTCACCCAGGCATATATGAAGAAATCATGAATAGTGATAAAGATATCTATTTTGGCAGCAATCAATTTAATGGTGAAGTATTAAAATCATTGAAGGGAAAGCATCAGCAGTTTGAATATTATATTAAACCAAAAATAGGACCACTTACAGGTATGATCCTTAAATACAAAGATAAAACCTAAACAAACATCATATATATTTTTTTATATGATTAAAATCAATAAAAAAATTCAAAATTTATTTGAATTTTTTTTCTTTTTATTTGGTTCAAAATATTATCGCGTTGATTCTCTTTCGATGAGTTTTACATCGATAATATCATGTAAACTTTCAAGCTCCACACCACGAATTAATCGTGTTAGATTAATAAATGATTGTTTGCCCATAAAGTTTACAGACTGATGAATCGTTGTGATGGATGGAGTAACCCACTTTGAGTAAGGTGTATCATCATAACCAACCAACGAAACATCCTGAGGTACTTTTTTGCCTAGTCGATTCAAAATATTCAAAGCAGCAAAAGCTAATGTATCAGAAAATGTAAAAATACCATCAACATGCGGATTATTTCTTAATATTTCTTCAATCAATTTCGTATTGGGGTTGACGAGATCAAAATCAAAAATATCCACAAATAAATTGTGTTTTTTAATCTCATTTAAGAAACCAATGGTTCTTTCCATCGTTGTTAACAAAAAGGAAGGGCCACGAAACACGATGATATTTTTTGCTCCGCCCTCAATTAACCGTTTAGCAGCAAGTCCCCCACCCTTAATGTTATCTGAAGTAATTGAAGGAATGTTTTCATCTAAAATATGATCCACTGTAACAACAGGTATGTTGAGTTCAGCTATTTTATCTCGATTCGAGAAATTTGATGCAATAATTAAACCTTCAATATTGTATTGTTCAAAGAATTTCAAATATTCTAATTCACGATCCGGATCATCTTGAGTATGACAAAACATGATTTTATAACCATAAGCAGCAGCTTGTGATTCTATTCCCTCTAGGAGTTCGCCATAAAATGAAGGACCTATGTGAGGTACAATAACTCCAATGATTTTTGAACTTCGATTGGTTAAACTTCTTGCTAGTTGATTGGGGATAAACCCAATTTCAGCAATGATGCGATTCACCAAGACTTTTGTCTCTTCATGAACATAGCCTTTTTGATTGATCACTCTTGATACTGTTGAAACACTGACGTTAGCTTTTCTTGCAACATCTCTGATGGTTGGTTTCATGTGATTCATCCTCCTTAAGAAGAAGTAGAAATTCATAAGCGTTCAGTATGATTTTATCACAAAGTATGATTTTTGAGTTGTTAATCAAATCAATATATTTGCCACACAATTTTTCTTGTATCGTTATTTCTTTATCCTCATTATCATTCATGATGACAAGTAACTCTTCATCATTGTATGATTTTTTAAATATCAATATGGGAGCGTTTATAAAATCATAATCACATACTGACATTGATTTATACATTCGTCTCAGTTCAATGAGCCTTTTGGTGAATAGATAAAAACCAATATCTTGTTCTTTCTCATCCCAAAGCATGCATCGTCTATTGTCGGGATCGTGATTGCCTGTCATACCCATTTCATCTCCATAATAAATGTTTGGAGCTCCACATGACAAAAACATCCACAAATATGCTAAACGGACTCTTCTGGAGTCATCATTTAAACGTCTTTTAATGCGTATTGTATCATGACTACCTACAAGATTAAACATATTTTGCATCACGTTCTTTGGTGTCATAACTAAATATTTTGATACTCTATGAATGAAATCTTGATGGTTTATACGATGCTCTAGAAGCTGCCACAAAGGGAAGGCTAAATCGTAATTCATGACCGAGTCGAGTTGATCACCGTGTAGCCAAGGGTATGATGAGTCCCAATTCTCTCCTAAAATGAATGTATTTGGTTTTGCAGATCTTGATGTTTGTTTAATTTTTCTTAAAAAATGATGAGAGATCTCATTTGATACATCAAGTCTCCAGCCATCAATATCGTATTGAGTTATCCAATGAGATACAACATCTAGTATATATTTTTCAACCAATGGATGGGCTGTATTCCATTTAGGCATGTAAGGAGTAAACGCGAAAGTTCTATAGTTTAATTCTTGATATCCTCTAAGAGCAGGTCTTCCGTGCTCATTTAAAGGGAAGTTAATCAAAGGGAATTCATCAATATAAAAACAGTCCTTATAAAGACTATTTTCACCATTTTTTATGACATCTTGAAAATATGGATGATCAAAACCACAATGATTAAATACACCATCTAACATGACTTTTATATTAAGCGCATGAGCGCTTTGAACCAAAGTTTTAAAATCATCATTTGTGCCAAACTGGGGATCAATCATAAAATAATCAGTTGTATCATACTTGTGTGCACTTGGAGCTAGGAAAATAGGTGTAAAATAGATTCCTGTTATACCTAAATTTTTCAAATAAGGGAGTTTATCTTTTATACCGATAAGCGTGCCACCATATAATTCGTGATTGTTAACAGGAATCTTACCCCATGGAAGATTTTTGTTGCGAGAAGGGTTATAAAAACGATCCGGAAAGATTTGATACCAGATTGTTTCTTTAACCCAAGAGGGTGTTTGGTGCAAATCTTCTTTATGAAGATAAGGGAAATTAAAAAATTCACTCAAATCGTACTTATTTTGCGTAAAAGCATCAGATGATAAGGTTCTTAAGCCGTTACTTCCATATATGTAGTAATCTAAAATATCTGTTATCACAAAAGCATATTTTGTGCGTGAATATTCAGGTTTGATTGAAAACACGAAATAATCAAAATCTCCATCGGTATATTGCTTAAAAGTGTGTGCAATATCATGTGCCCACATATGGTTTTTATCATCTTTGTTCCGCCATAAAAAAGGGTCTCCAAAAATAAGATCGACGTTTGTCACATCATCTTTTTGAGTACGTAATGTTATATATAACGTATTTTCATCGTATGCATAAGCATATTCCGATTTGGCATTATGCCATAAAGCAAGTCGATTCATCAACATCACCAGAGTCATTATAACATAGGGTATATTTTTATAAATATGAAACCGCTAACATTTGATGCCATCTGATGTATCCATGATACAATAACTATGTTAAAGGAGTTAAGGTCATGCAGCAAAAATGGTGGATGCAAAGTGTTGGATACCAAATTTATCCAAAAGCATTTTATGATTCAAATCATGATGGTATTGGTGATTTAAAAGGAATCATAAATCGTTTAGATTATTTGAAGCATTTAGGTATTAATTTGATATGGATTTGCCCCTTTTATGATTCACCAATGGATGATAATGGCTATGATGTTCGAAACTTTTTTGATGTTGCTAAAGAATTTGGAACGATGGATGATGTAAAGGAATTAATTGATCGTGCACATAAGCTTGGTATAAAAATTGTATTAGATTATGTGTTAAACCATACGTCTGATGAACATCCTTGGTTTATCGAATCACGAAAATCAAAAGATAATCCTTACCGTGATTATTATATATGGCATGATGGGAAAATCATTGATGGAAAAAGAGTTGAACCCACGAATTGGGGTTCGTTTTTTGGTGGTAGCGCATGGCAATACGATGAATTAACTGACAGTTTTTACATGAAGATATTTTCAAAAAAAATGCCTGATTTAAACTGGAAAAACAAAAATGTACAAAAAGATATGATTGAAATTGCAAAAAAATGGTTAAATCTGGGTGTCGATGGTTTTCGAATTGATGCTGTATCGCATTTAGATCGTGCCCCTTTTGAGGATACACAATCGGTTAATGGAGAACCATTCCCATTAGATTGGTTCAAATTCTCAAATCTTCCCAAAGTACATGATTACCTCAAATTATTAAATCAAGAAGTTTTTCATCCTTACAATTGCGTAGCAATAGGTGAGGTTGGTGGCTCCGCATCCATCGATTCAGGGATTAAATACAGTTCTTTTGAGTCAAAAGAATTATCGATGGTATTCAATTTTGATCACAACTGGTGTAATAACATTCATGAGACAAGTAATCCTAAAAAATTAAAGACAAATGTCTTAGCTTTAAAGAAAGTTTTTTCTGATTGGCAAGAAGCATTTAAAGATTGTGGTTGGCTTCCACTGAACTGGCTCAATCATGATCAACCTCGACTAGCAAGTCAGTATGGAGATTACAAGTATCCCGTGGCTTCATTAAAAATGCTTGCTACTGCACTTCATATGATGCGTGGAACACCTTTTATATATCAAGGTGAAGAGATTGGAATGACCAATTATCCTTTTGAAGATGTTAGTGATTTTAATGATATTTCTTCAATTGCTAATTATCAGTATCATTTAGCAAAAGAACCTGATGATCCTGTAAAAGCACTAAAAAAAGCAGCGATTAGTTCAAGAGATAATGCCAGAACTGTCATGCAATGGTCAAATACACTTTATGGTGGTTTCTCTACAACAAAACCTGTACCGTTAGTAAATCCTAACTTCAGAAAGATTAATGTTGAAGATCAAATGAACAACAAGCAATCATTATGGTATCATTATCAAAAATTGATTGACTTAAGATTAAAATCAGCATATAGGGATATTATTTTATGGGGATCATACGAAATCCTTGATCTAGATGATCCGCTACATTATGTCTATTTAAGACGTCACCAATCTGATTGTTTACTTGTAGTGAATTCATTTGCTTCAACTAAAACAGTATATGATATATCGCATTTTGAAATCATAGAATGTTTATTAACCAATTATCCTCACTCGCGGATCAAAAACAATATGTTATATTTAAAACCTTATGAATCAATAGTATTCAAGGTAAAGGAGAAATTATGAGAAGAAGCGGTGTATTACTGCATATATCTAGCATTCCAAGTCCTTATGGTATGGGTAGTTTTGGAAAAGCAGCTTATGATTTTGTTGATTTTTTATTTGACACAGATCAAACGTATTGGCAGATTTTACCTTTAGGACCAACATCACATGGTGATTCTCCTTATCAAACATTTTCAGCTTTTGCGAATAATCCATATTTTATCGATTTAGATTTTCTTGTTGAAGAAGGATTGCTAATTAAAGATGATATTGTATCACATTTTGAATCTGATCGATATTGTGAATATGATAAATTGTATGACGAACGGTTTAAGGTTTTGAAAAAGGCTTATCATCGTTTTGATTTATCAGACCCAGAGTTTAAGCATTTTGTTGAACAACAAGATGGATGGCTTGATGATTATGCACTTTTTATGGCTTTAAAGGTTTTCTATCAGGGTAAATCTTGGGATTCATGGCCAAACGATATTCGTTTCAGACACTCAGAACAATTAACTTCCTTCAAGGCACTACTAAATGAGGACTATCATTTTTATCAATTTTTGCAGTTTAAAGCTTATCAGCAATACTTTCAATTGAAAAGTTATGCAAATGAAAAAGGGATAAAGATCATAGGAGATATGCCAATTTATGTTTCATATGATTCATCCGATGTATGGGCTAACCCACAATTTTTCCATTTAGATCATAAACGTTTACCCATAGAAATAGCAGGTGTTCCACCTGACAATTTCTCTAAAGAAGGTCAACTCTGGGGAAATCCCCTATACGATTGGGAGAGTCTTAAAAAAGTAGACTATATTTGGTGGGTGGAACGTGTGAAATCTTCGATGGAACTTTTTGATATGATTCGCATCGATCATTTCATTGGTTTTCAGAATTATTACGCAATCCCCTTTGGTCATAAAACAGCCGTTTTAGGCTCTTGGAAAAAAGGACCTGGTATTGATTTATTCCACGTCATTAAACGTCAATTAGGTGATGTCAATATCATTGCTGAAGATTTAGGTGTTATCACGGATGATGTCAGAAGACTTCTGAAATCTACAGGTTTTCCAGGTATGAAATTACTTCAATTTGCCTTTGATTCAAGAGAAGAAAGTGATTATATCCCTCATTTATACGAAAGAAATGTGATTGCGTATACAGGGACTCACGATAATGAAACAACAGCTGAATGGTTTACAAAACTTCCTAAAGAAGATTTAGCGTACTGTTTAGATTACATCAACCACACACAAGGGAACCCTGTTGATAGCCTGATTAAAGCAACACTAGCTTGCGTTGCTGATACAGCCATCATTCCTATGCAAGATTGGTTATCCTTAGGTAGTGAAGCCCGAATGAATATCCCGTCTACCACTGGTAATAACTGGAGATGGCGTATGAAGGGTGAAGATTTAAATGATAACTTGCTAAATAAGATGAAATCGTTTACACTATTATATGGTAGAGGATATCATGGAAAACGAGGATAGTTCTACTATCCTTTTTTAATGGAGGAAGATAAAGTGATTAAAGGCGTCAATTTAGGTGGTTGGTTTGTACTCGAGTCTTGGATGAAACCAGAACTTTTTCAAGGGATTCAATCCAAAGACGAAACTGGATTTGTTGAGATGAATCCAAAAGCTAAAAAAGATTTAGAAAAACATTGGCATACATTTATAACGAAAGAAGATTTTGTATACTTAAAAAGTTTAGGTATTAATTCACTCAGACTACCTATTCCTTGGTGGTATGAAGGAGAAAAACCATATATATCTTCAGCATCATTTATTCATCAAGCGATGAAATGGGCCTCAGAATTAAATCTCGATGTCTTACTTGATCTTCATACAGCTCCAGGTTGTCAAAACGGTTTTGACAACGGCGGTATTGAAGGTGTGATGACATGGCATTTATTTGAAAGAAATATTGCTTTAACCATCGAAAAATTAGAAAATATCGTTAAAACATTTCAACAATATCCCTCGTTTATGGGTATTGAAGTTTTAAATGAACCTTTTGCATCGATTGATATGTCCATCATTCAAGACTTTTATAAGCGTTCTTATGAAGCGATACGCAAACACACAGATAAATTAATTGTCTTTCATGATGCGTTTCGTCCTGAAGATCCATCGTGGCCTATCTTTTTTGAAAAAGAACAGATGGAAAACATTGCATTTGATCTTCATCTTTATCACTGTTTCGATCCTAAATTAATTGAAGGAACATTTGATGATCATATTAATCTCATCTTTAACGAACGTATTCCACTTATTAAAAAACTATCCAAGTTTATTCGCATCATCGTTGGAGAATGGTCTTTAGGCATTAATTTTGCCCGCATGACAAAAACTGATCATTTCAATGAAACACTCTATACAAAACTTTTAGCTGATCTACAGCTTTACGCCTATTCATTTGGTTTTGGTTACTATTTTTGGAGTTATAAGATTGAACGAGATTCACACAAACACTGGGATTTTAAACGACTTGTTAATGAAGGAATTCTTCCTAAGAAATTTTAGTGGAAACGGTCTACTTCCTAAAAAATGCTTTGAACTTCAAAAAATATAATAATCTAAATTGACTTTTTAACAAAAGTGTCTTATAATAGCATTGCTGAAATAAGGAGGATATAAACGTGATATTTGAACGTGTAAAAGAAATGATTGTCGAAGAACTGAATGTACCTGCTGAAAAAGTGAGCTTAGAATCACGCCTTGCTGAAGATCTTGGAGCTGACTCCATCGATGCTGTTGAACTTATTATGAATATTGAAGATGAATTCAAAATTCAAGTGAGCGATGAACAAGCACAATCTATTAAAACAGTTGGCGACTTGGTAAAGTACATCGAGGCTGCAAAGTAAAAAACAAAAGGGGATAACAAAATCCCTTTTTTTGTTGGAAAAATCTCTGTTTTCTACTATAATAGAAATAGCATTGAAAGAAGGTATCCATCATGTATTATAACTATCAAGACATCGAAAAAAAATGGCAGCGCTACTGGTATGAAAACAAACTCTTCAAGACATCTGAAGATCGCTATAAGGAGAAGTACTATGTCTTAGACATGTTTCCTTATCCCTCTGCAGCAGGTCTTCATGTGGGGCATATCGAAGGCTATACAGCAACTGATATTATCAGTCGCTTCAAGCGCATGCAAAACTTTAACGTTTTACATCCCATGGGTTGGGATGCTTTTGGTCTTCCCGCAGAACAATACGCGTTATCAACAGGCAAAGATCCCAGATCTTTTACCTATCAAAATATCGATACGTTTAAACGTCAAATCATTGAAGCTGGTAAAGGTATTGATTGGGACAGAGAATTTGCTACTGCAGATCCAGGCTATTTCAAATGGACACAATGGATCTTTAAAAAATTATATGAACATGGACTTGCTGTCTTAAAAGATGTGGAAGTCAACTTTTGTGAAGGATTAGGAACTGTATTAGCCAACGATGAAATTGAAATTGTTGATGGCAAAATGGTCTCCGAAAGAGGTCAATATCCAGTTGTTAAAAAAGCGATGCGTCAGTGGGTACTTCGTATTACCGCTTATGCAGACCGCTTATTAGAAGATCTTGAAGATTTAGATTGGCCAGAACATTTAAAAGAAATGCAACGCAATTGGATTGGCAAATCCATTGGAGCCATGATGACCTTTAAGGTCGATCAATCAGATGAATCATTTGATGTTTTTACAACTCGTCCAGATACGATTTATGGTGCTACGTATTGCGTGTTAGCACCAGAACATCCTTTAGTGCTTTCAATTACTGCAGAAGATGAATTAGCATCCGTTAAAGCATATATTGAAACAACAAAAATGAAGAACGACATGGATCGTGCTTTAGATAAATCAAAAACGGGTGTATTTACAGGATCTTATGCGATCAACCCACTCAATCATAAAAAAATCCCTATTTGGATTGCTGATTATGTTTTACCTCATTATGGTACAGGTGCTGTTATGGCTGTTCCTGCACACGATGAACGTGACTTTGAATTTGCCCAAATGCATGGACTTGATATCGTTGAAGTTATTCAAGGGGAAAGCGAAACAGCTTATACCGGTGACGGTATTCACTACAACAGTGGCATCATTGATGGTTTATACAACGAAGAAGCCAAAGCAAAAATCATTGACTATTTAGAAAAAACAAAACAAGGATATGCGCATAACACGTATAAAATCAGAGATTGGGTTTTCTCACGTCAACGTTATTGGGGTGAACCTTTCCCAGTCATCTATGATGAAGATGGTGAAATCCATCTTGTTGATGAAGAAGATTTACCACTTGAATTACCTGTTTTAAAAAATATCCGTCCGAGTGGCACAGGAGAATCTCCACTGGCTAATGCCCATGATTGGCTTTACGTCAATGAAAAAGGTTTAAAAGGTAGAAGAGATACGAACACCATGCCACAACTTGCAGGCAGTTCTTGGTATTTCATCGGTTATATTTTAAAACATCACTTAGGTATGATTCCATTAAATTCAGAAGAAGCTAAAAAAGCACTCGATAAATGGTTACCCGTTGATTTATATATTGGGGGTACTGAACATGCTGTAGGGCATCTTCTCTATGCACGTTTTTGGACGAAGTTCTTAAAAGATATCGGTATTTTATCAGCAAAAGAACCTTTTAAAAAGCTTTACAATCAAGGCATGATCTTAGGATCAGACCACTCAAAAATGAGTAAATCAAAAGGTAATGTTGTCAATCCAGATGAAATTATTGCATCGCATGGTGCGGATGCATTACGTTTATACGAAATGTTTATGGGACCACTTGATGCTGAAAAACCATGGTCGACTGAATCACTGAATGGTGCGAAAAAATTCTTAGATCGCGTATGGCGTATGTTTGAATTCCCTATTGTTAAGGATGAGGTCATCGACTTAAGATTTCCACTCCATCAAGCCATCAAAAAAGTCACCGAAGATTTTGATAAGTTAGCTTTTAACACAGCGATTAGTCAACTCATGATTTTTGTGAATGAAGTTTATAAAGTACAAACCATCAGCAAAGATCAAGCACGCGATTTCTTAAAGCTTTTAAATCCGATTTGTCCACATATCACTGAAGAAATCAATAAAGAAATCTTAAAACAAAACGAAGAACTTATTTATTCAGATTGGCCAGTCTTTAATGAATCTTATCTTTTAGTTGATGAGGTTGAAATGGTTGTCCAGGTCAATGGTAAATTGAGAGGTCGTTTTATGATGAAAGTTGATCTTTCACAAGAAGAAGCTAAAAAACTTGCTTTAGAAAATCCTAATGTGGTTAAACATATTGAAGGATTAACCGTACGAAAAGTTATTGTTGTTCCCAATAAACTTATTAATATTGTCGCTAACTAGAAAAGTACCCTACATGTGGGGTATTTTTTTTCATATCATGTAAAATAAAATTGTACCAATAAATAAGACATTCTTTTTGTATATATGGTGTAAGGGGAAATTATGGATAAGATCAATGACATTATTCTAGAACTTAAAAAACGTGATTATACACATTTTGAAGTCTTCTATGAAATGACGAAGAACCAAGTGTTTTTTGCTATCATCCACATCATTAAAGATCAAGGATTAGCAGAAGACTTACTTCAAGAGACCTATATGAAGTTTTTAGAGAAGATTGATCAGTACCAAGATGGCAAGAATCCTTACGCTTATTTAACATCGATTGGAAGAAATTTAGCCATCAATTTATATAACCATCGGAAAAAAGAAGTCATCGGTGATGAAATGATTGACTATATCCCCTCAGATGAAACAAAAGAGGATGATGATCAAGATGATATCTTCAAACTTCTCGATCATTTAGACTTAATCGAAAAAGAAATTGTCACGATGCATGTGATCAACGATCTGAAGTTCAGAGAAATTGCAGGAATTATGAAAAAACCACTGGGAACAGTGTTATGGATATACAATAAAGCAATAAAAAAATTAAAAGAGAAAGTAGGTGAGTCATATGACGCATAAAGAACTTAAAAAAATCATTAAAGCTAAAGCAATGGATGTCGAAGTCAAAGATTTTTCAGCATCAATCATTGAACGTGCAAAACATTTACCTCAAACATCCATTGAAACTGTCAAAGAAAAGCGTTCATTATGGCGCATCAAACCTCTGACAACATCATTAATCACTGTTTTTTCAACATTTATTCTCGTTTTATTATTGATCAATCAAACAGGTATTGATCCTCAACCAGAAGCAGCAGTATTAGCTGACATGGAAAATGTTGTTGCCTTATCAACGGTACAGGCAACATCGTTGATTGAAGTGATGGACAGTGAGTTAAGTGCTGAATCCATTGCTGTATTACGTTTTGGTCCACAAGAAAAAAATGATTTGATTCAAGATGAATTAACTGATCTTGCCAGATATTTAGAAACCATAGAAAAGCTTTATGCAAGCAATGAAAACTTTGAAGTTATTGATGAGATTGAAGAAGCTAACGGCTTTAATAGACGCATTCGTTTTAGAACACGTGATTTCATTAATAAAGAAACACATTATGAAATCAACTACAATCAAAACTTCAATCCACAAACCAATCGTTTTCAAGTCTTAGGTCAAATCCGATTAGGAGAAAAACAATTTGATTTAGAACTTGAAGGAACAAAAGGTAGTAAAAATATAGTGATGACCGTCAAAAAAGATGAAACCAACTATGTTGTTTTAAATTACGAAGTCATTGATGGCATAGATACCTATACAGTTGAACTCATTAAAAACGATGCATCAATTGAAAAAGTCATGATTACTTTAACAGAAGATGAAGATCAAAAAGTAGCAACGCTCAGTTTTATTGAAGGCACATCAACTGGTACTTACATATTCACAATAACTGAAGAGGATTCAAGAAAAATCATTCAAATTCAATATGAACTTGATTTTGATGGTGAAATCGAAACGGGTAACATCACCATAAGAGTCTTAACACTCCAACAGATCACACTCTATTCGATTATCGTTCAACCTGAAGGAAGAGCACCATTCTCATTTACACGTGGTCGATTTGCTTCACAAAATCCACCACAAAATTCACAAAATATGTAAATGTACCAATAAAAACACATGTGTGTATGTATATAGAGTGAATAGGAGGATTAAAGAATGAAAACATTAAAATGGATTTTAAGTTTTACAGTTATATTAGGTGCAGTCTTTGTCTTAGCGTCATGTGCTCAAACAGTGAGTGCACAAGATGACACGTATGTAACCATTGATATCAACCCTTCTGTTGAGTTAATCGTTAATAAAAGAGAAGTTGTTGTTTATGTCAATGCTTTAAATGAAGATGCAGAGGTATTACTTGCTGAATTAGACCTCGTTGGTATGCCTTTAGATGAAGCGATGGATTTGATCATTGAAACTGCAATCGCTTTAGGATACATCGATGTTGATGCAGAAGAAACATTTGTCTCAGTATCTGCAATTTCAAAAGATGCTGAAATTGGTGATCGTATTCGTTCACGTGTGAAAGAACACATCAATGAAGCATTTAGAAATCGTTACATGATGGGTAGAGCTGAAGATAAAGGTTTCACACCAGAATTTCTAGCTGAAGCTGAAAGTTATGGCGTAACTCCAGGATTCTTATTTTTAGCCAAAGAAGCTGTCGCAGTCAGTGATGAACTCTTACTTGAAGATGCATTACTTTTAACAGTTGAAGAATTACAAACCATATTAAAAGATGCAAAAGAAGAAATGAAGGAAGTTGCACATGCTCTACGTGAAGAATTCTTTGCTGATCGTCAAGAACTTTATGACCTATACTTCCCACAACTTGAAGCAATCAGAACTGAAATTGCAACAAAAGAAGCAGAACTTGTTACGTTAGAAGATCAACTTTTAGTTAAACAAACTGAATTAGCTGAAGCACTTGAAGAAAATAAAGCGACTATTGAAGCTGAAATCATTCAAATTGAAGCTGATATTGCTCTTGCTGGTGAAGCATTACTTACGTTGACATCACAATTAGAAGCTTTAAGAATTGAATTCCATGATGCTGTAGCTGCACTTAGAGATGAGTTTCATGAAGCAAGTGAAGCAATCAGAAGCCAAATTCAAGAAATGGTTCAAAATCGTAGATCATCATTTGAAAACAAAATCAATCAATTTTTCCAAAATCATAGACAAAATGATGATGAAGATGAAGAAGAAAAAGAACGCATTAGAGCTTGGCAAAATAAGCGCCCATAATTCCCCCCTTATGGGAATAAAAAAAGACGGAAGTTTAGTAACTTTCGTCTTTTGTTTTAGAAATCATGATGAGATAAGGAGGATTTTTTTCCTGGTGTTCAAAATGTGCTTGAATGATCTGATAGCGATAATTGGGAAGTGATTTAATCCATGCTTGGATGTTCTCACTTTCTTTTTTTCCTTCAGGGTGTCCTGGATAGCATACAATTTGGATAAAACCATCTTTTTTGATGTGAGGCAAGAGAAGATTTAACGTTTTTAGGGTTGTTTCAGATTGTGTTGTTATGGATTGATCACCTTGTGGTAAATATCCAAGATTAAAAATGACGCCTTTAAAATCAGTGATATAATTTAACATGTTTTCATGACTATCCAGTATTAAATGGACATGATTAAGTCCTTGAACTTTTTTCTTGGTTTCTACAAGCGCTTCTTGTTGAATATCAAAAGCGTAAACCTCTTTTGCAATCTGTGATAAAAAGTAAGTGTCATGTCCATTGCCCATCGTCGCATCAATAACGACATCATCTTTTGTAAGATGAACTTGAAGTAGGGCATGTGCATATTCAAGAAGTATGTTTTTTCTCATCATAATCTCCTTGCCAAAGATTTAAAGCTCTCATCTTTTTATCGATTTCATTTGTTACAACAAACTTCTTTTTAGTCCATTGTGGGGCAATGAGCATCTCTTGTGGTGCATCACCTGTTAATCTGTGAATGATAATATCTTTTCTTAACCATCCAATCTGTTCAACTGTGACATCAACATAATCTTCTAAGGAGAGTAACTTCCACGGATTCTTTTTATATTGGTAACCCATTTTCGTTTTTTCCATCAGATGAAGCATATGGATTTTTATGCCTTGAATATCAAGTGTATTAAGATGTTTAATGGTATCTATCATCATTTCTTGTGTTTCAAAAGGTAATCCATTGATAATATGGACAATAACTTCAATGTTTTGTTCTCTTAATCTTTTAACTGCATCATCAAAACATGCTAAATCATGGGCACGGTTAATGAGATTAGAAGTGCTTTCATGGATGGTCTGCAGACCCAATTCGATTTGTACGGGCATTCTTTTGTTCAGTTCACCTAAATAGTTCACCACATCAGGTGGTAAGACATCAGGTCGTGTTCCAATCGAAAGTAATACAATATTGGGATCTAACGTGATTGCTTCTTCATAAAGCTCTTTTAAGCGTTCTAAAGGTGCATGTGTGTTCGTGTTTGCTTGAAAATAAGCAATATAATAACCATCTTCCCATTTTTGATGCATCATCGCTTTAATTTTGTCGAATTGTATACGTAAGGGTTCAAGTTTATTTCCTGCAAAGTCACCACTACCCATGAACGAACAAAAAGTGCAACCTCCAGTAGCAACTGTCCCATCAATGTTAGGACAGGTAAAGCCACCATTAAGTGCGATTTTAAATACCTTCTTATGATATTTTTGAAGGTAGTAGTTATGAAGTGTATTGTAATGCTTTTCATGATTCATTAAATTCATATTTTCACCATTTACATTTTATCATATAAGGGGTTATTATGTTATAATAAGGTTCAAGGAGTTGAAGGTATGTTCAAGAGATTATCAACAAGTTTAACTAAACCTCCGCTTGCGGTTTTTTTTATGAAAGATAGATGGGGAAGAGTCATTCTCTATCTTTTGCTCATTCCACTCTTTTTAGTGGTCCCAGCATTTATCCAATCACTGATCAATCCTGGCATGCGCCTTGATCGTTACGAAGCCTTAGTCCAAGCGATTGAGACTGATTTTATATTAACAGATACTCAAATTGTCGATGGTGTTTTATCGACAAGTGCAAATACAACAGCTGCTTTTGATTATTTCCAATTGACATTAATGAATCCAGAACCGATTCAAGATAAAATTCAATTTGTTTTCTTAAATGAAGATTTAGCGATTTATGTTGCAGATATTGAGATATCACGCATGGATTATGATGACATTAATTTATCAAATTATGATTTCTCAGATAATTCAACAGGTAATGTTAGAATGCTCGCATCGAGTGTGAAAACCTTTTATGATCAAACACAATTGTTTAATTCAGCTGAAATGTTTTTAGCATATTTTGGTGGATTATTTGATTATGTGTTTTACACCTTTTTAATGGCTCTATTTATGATGCTTTTTACAAAACAACTGCCCATTCCCTTTAGCTTACGTCTGAAGTTATCAGTTTATTTAACAACCATTTTTGTGATTGTTGAGCTGGTTGCTATTTTATTTAATTCTGGTTTCATTTCATTTCTAACGATACCCGTCTTATATTTTTGGCACTTTTGGGCATACCGCTCTATTAAAATTATAGATAAGGGGATAACGATATGAAAAAAGACAAATTTCAACTTTTCTTAGAACAATCAAAATTTCAAAATGACGTCTTAAATCATGCAGAATTATCCTCCGTTACAATTGATACCATCAAGAAGAAGTGGCAGCTTCATGTGATGCTCAATGAAGTTTTAGAGCCTGAGGTTCTTTTGCCATTTTTACAAACATTAAAAAGCTATTTTTATGTTCCTCGTATTCTATCATCGGTTGATGTTTACTTGAACTACAAATCAATTGAATACTTTCAATCCGTAGCGCTTAAATATTTTGACTATGTCATCATTGATTTATCGAAAGAAAAAGCGCGTTTTTTAGTACTTAAAAATTTCAAAACACGTTATGAAAACGATGAATTCATTATATTGATTGACAAAGATAGCACCTATATTGGTGACTATTTTGATGATATTAAAGAAGGTTTTAAAGCATTTGGTTTCGATGTTAAGTTGCGTTATGACATTCTATCTAATATGACACCTGTCTCAGAAATGATTGAATCTTCCATTGTTGAACAAGAAAAAGTAATGGAACAAAAAGTGGTCTATGCGAAACAAGCATCTAGTAGACAAAGCGCTCGTAAAACATTTTCGAAGAAGTCTTCAGCGCTTGCTGTACCCATCAAAGAAATTCCGATTGATCAATACCGTTTAGATCAGTATAAAAATGAAAAAGGGGATGTCATTTTCTTAGTTGAAGGTGTCATTTCAAAATTAGAGTTAAAACAGTTAACAACGACGAAATTACTCACCTTTGTTTTAGGTGACGACGATGATGCGATTTATATCAAACGTTTTGTCAAATCCGAGAAGGATTTAAGTTTAGCTGAATCACTACATGATGGTGATTTCATTCAAGTTGAAGGTCGAGCTAATTTTGATACATTTCAAAAAGATGTCGTTTTATTTGCCGATGCGATTCATTTCATTGAGAAAAGCAAAAAAGAAGAACGAATGGATCGTGCGAAAGAAAAACGCATTGAATTTCATGTACACACCAAAATGTCTAACATGGATGCAGTCACAGATGTCTTTGAATATATCGATCAAGCTGTTAAGTGGGGACATGAGGCTATCGCGTTTACCGATCACAATGGTCTTTACGCCTATCCTGATATTTTTAAAGCAACAAAAGGTAAAGATATTAAACCCATTTATGGTGTTGAACTCGATTTTGTCGATGATACACAGTTTAGAATAACGAATGAAACACAAGATGAACGCTTGTTAAAAGACTTAACTTACGTTGTTTTTGACATTGAAACGACAGGTTTATCCTCAACAAGAGACAAAATTATTGAAATTGCAGCTGTTAAAATTGAATCAGGTTCTATCACTGAACGTTATCAAACATTTATTAATCCAGGAGAATCACTCTCACATTTCACAACTGAACTTACAGATATTACAGATGAAATGTTAGCACCTGCGCCATTCATTGAAGAAGAATTACCGCATTTTCTAGCGTTTTGCAAAAACGCCGTTTTAGTTGCACACAACGCTTTATTTGATATAGGTCACATCCGTGAAAATGCAAAACGTCAAGATCTCTTATTTGATGATACTATGGTCATTGATACACTTAATTTAGCACGTTATTATTACAACAGCAATTTAAAAAGATTTAATTTAAAAGCTTTAGCTAAATACTTCAAAGTTAAACAAGAACAGCACCATAGAGCTGAAGATGATGCGTTTGTTACAGCTCAGATTTGGTTGCTCATGATGACGGATCTTATGGGCAAAGGTATTAAGCAATTTAACCAAATCAACCAATCCATCGATGATAAAGAATCTTGGAAACATATTATGACTAAGCATGTGATGGTATTAACACAAACACAAGCGGGTTATAAAAATTTATTTAAATTGATTAGTGATGCATTGACCACACACTTCTATAGTGGACCACGTACCTTAAGATCTGTTTTAGAAAAATATCGTGAGGGACTACTCATTGGAAGTGGTTGTGCCAATGGTCAAGTTTTTGAAGCTGCGATTAATCAGGGTGATGATGAGCTCAAAGAAGCGATCTCTTTTTATGACTACATTGAAGTTCAACCTCCTCAAGCCTATAAACACTTAAAAGAAGGTTTAGGCGTTCATGGTGAAGAGATTATTGAAGCTACGATTGCTAAAATTGTCCGCTTTGCAAAAGAACAAAATAAAATCGTCATCGCATCAGGTGATGTCCATTACCTCGATAAAAAGGATGTTTTATATCGTGAAATTTATATCAGAACACCTCTCGTAGGTGGAGGTATTCATGATTTAGCACGCTATAATACCATGCCTGAACAATATTTTTTAACGACCGATGAAATGATGAAAGCCATGTCATTTTTAGGTCGTAAACTAGCCTATGAAATTGTCATTAAAAATACACATGTCTTAAATGATATGATTGATAGCATTCAAGCTTTTCCAAAACAGCTCTACTCTCTTCCTGATGATGCATTTAAAGATTTATTAGGTATTGAGAGTATTTCTGATGAAGTTAAACGTCTCGTTTTTGATAAGACGCAATATCTTTATGGTTCAACACCGCATCAGCTGGTTTTAGATCGTGTATCACGTGAATTAAAAAACATTATCGATAATGACTTTGCTCCTAACTATTATGTCTCGCATCTTTTAGTTAAAAAATCCTTGGATGAAGGCTATTTAGTCGGTTCAAGAGGATCTGTCGGTTCATCTTTAGTAGCTACACTTCTTGACATTACTGAAGTTAATCCTTTAAAACCTCATTACCGTTGTCCGAAAGGCGATTTTACAGTTTTTCATCTCACGGATGAAGAAATCCTTCACTATGGGATTACGCCTGAACAAAAAGCTTTTCAGCCTTTTATGAAAGGTGTTCAATCCGGCTACGATCTACCAACAAAGATGTGTCCTATTTGTGGTGAGAAATTAATAAAAGATGGTCATGATATCCCCTTTGAAACGTTCTTAGGCTTTGATGGAGATAAAGTGCCCGATATCGATTTAAACTTCTCAGGAGACTATCAAGCAACTGCACATGCGTATGTGAGAGAACTCATTGGTGAAGATCATACCTTTAGAGCAGGAACCATACAAACGGTTGCTGAAAGAAATGCCTTTGGTTATGTTAAAGGATATCTTGAAGATAAAAATATCCAAGTCAGAAGTGCACAGATTGAACGACTAGCCAAAAAGATTGAAGGTGTGAAACGTTCAACAGGACAACATCCAGGAGGCATTGTCGTCGTTCCTAAATCAAAAACAATTTATGATGTCACGCCTATCCAATATCCAGCAGATGATGTCAATTCTGAATGGAAAACAACTCATTTTGATTACCATTCATTTGAATCAAATCTCTTAAAATTAGATATTCTAGGTCATGATGATCCAACCATGATCAAATTTTTAATGGATTATGTTGAACTTCATCCCGATGAGTTTCCATTCAAACGTGCGCAAGATATTCCACTTGATGACCCTAAGGTCTACGAGCTATTTAGTGGAACTCAAGTCATCGGTGTTAAAGAACACGAGATCATGAGTGAAGTCGCATCTTATGCTATTCCTGAGTTTGGGACACCTTTTACACGACAGATGCTTATTGACACAAAACCTAAAACATTTGCAGGTTTAGTTAAGATTTCAGGTCTTTCACATGGTACTGATGTTTGGTTAAAAAATGCACAATCACTTGTCACAAGTAAAACAGAGTATGGTCAAATTCCATTTGATGATATCATCGGTTGTCGTGATGATATCATGGTTCAGCTCCAAGCTTTCGGTCTTGAACCACTACGTGCTTTTGAAATCATGGAGTTTGTTAGAAAAGGAAAACCTTCTAAAGATAAAGCAACATGGTTAACCTATGAACAAGAAATGCGTAAAAATAAAGTGCCTGATTGGTATATTTGGTCAGCAAGCCAGATCAAATATATGTTCCCTAAGGCACATGCTACAGCATATGTGATTATGGCGATGCGTATCGCTTGGTTCAAGGTATATAAGCCCTTACTCTTTTATTCAGGATTTTTTTCAAAAAGAGTGGATCAGTTTGATTATGAAGTCATGGTTGCTGGAGCGAATGCGATTAGAAATAAATTGGTTTCGCTCAATGAAACTTATAATTTGAAAGTTAAAGATGAAAATTTGATTGTGACACTTGGGGTTGCTTTAGAATTTGTGAAACGTGGGTTTAATTTTCTACCGATTGATATCAATAAATCCCATGCAACAACCTTTATGATGGAAGACAAAGGATTACGTATGCCATTTAGAGCCATTGATGGATTAGGCGAATCTGTTGCTTACGATATTGTTCAAAAAAGAGAAGAAAAAGCTTTTACATCACGAGATGATGTGAAAGAAAGAACACGTATTAACAAAACTGTATTTGAAAAGCTTGAAACATTTGGAGCATTTAAGGATTTAAAATCGGAAAATAATGTGATAGATGCCGGTTTGTTTGCACTTATTTAGGCTCTATTATATAATAGAGTCGTAAAAGAGGAGTTGATGATCATGCGTACTTCTAATCCAGTACTTCGTACATTAGAACGTAGTGAAGCTTATGTAGGCAGTGAAGCTGCAAGTTATCGTGGTATTGTCCTAAAGACAGGTCTCTTATTAGGCTCTGCAGTATTAAGTGGATTTTTGTTTTTGTATGCCATAACAAATAGTCTAATCGGTGTAGAGATGATTATTCCGATGCTGGTTGGCGCAATGATCTTAGCTTTTATTTCAGTCATTGTTGCATCAAGAAGCGTTCGATTAGCCGCACCATTTGCACTTATTTATGCATTATCTGAAGGTATCTTTCTCGGTTTATTAACCGTACTATTTGATGCCTATGCGCCAGGTGTTGCACTTGCTGCAGTGATCGCAACTTTTGCTATTTTCACCGTGATGTTATTCTTGTACAGTTCAAGAACGATTCGTGTTACACCACGATTTAGACGCATCATGTACTCTGTCATTTTAGGTATTTTATTCTTTGCAGTCTTAGGATTACTCTTACCACTCTTTGGTGTTAATATTGCATTTGGTGAACCTATCATTCTTTTAATTAGTGGTGTGTTTATCGTTGTTGGTGCTTTGATGTTAACCTTAGATTTCGATCGTGCTGAAATGATCGTTGAAGGTGGTATGGATAAATCTTATGAATGGATGGTTGCTGTTGGTTTAATGGTAACAATCGTTTGGATATATGTTGAATTACTCAGATTCTTAGCGATTATTGCAAATAGTCGTAGATAATAAATCGTAGAAAAGAAGTAGTAATCAAGTTCTATTTTGTAAAGCGAGTATGGGAAGGTGTAAGCCATATCAAAACACTTGATGAATTCATCTTGGAGAGGTGCTAACCACACCCGGCAAGTCCCCGTTACGGATATTGAGTGCTAGAACATTGTTCTAGAACTAAGGTGGTACCGCGTTAAAACGTCCTTAGAGTTTTCTTAAGGACGTTTATTTTTTATGAATAATGGAAAGTGGGTAAGATGATGAAAGATCAGCTAATGCAATTAAAAAATGAAGCAATTAAACAGATTGAAGCTGCAGATTCACTTGAAAAAGTGGATGAAGTTCGTATTCAATATTTAAGTAAGAAGGGTGAAGTTTCTCTTCTAATGGGGAAATTAAGAGATTTATCACCAGAAGAAAGACCTGCCTTTGGGGCTTTAGTCAACGAGGTTAAATCTGATTTAGAAAAAGCTTTATATGAAAAGAAAACCATGTTGGAACAAGAAGCGTTACTTAAGCTTTTAGAACAAGAAAAAATTGATGTTACACTTCCTGGATACCAGTTTTATCAAGGTAATATACATCCACTCAATCAAGTCATTGAAGATGTTGAAGACCTTTTTGTTGGCTTAGGGTATGAGGTTGCTGAAGGTCCTGAGTTAGAAAATGATCATTACAATTTTGAAATGATGAACTTGGATAAAGATCATCCAGCTCGAGCTATGCAGGATACGTTTTATGTTGATGAAACACATTTGCTAAGAACGCACACATCACCTGTACAAGCACGTTCAATGCTCAAAAAGAAGGGACAACCACTTCGTATCATTTGTCCTGGAAAAGTTTATCGAAGAGATGATGATGATCCGACACATAGCCATCAATTCATGCAAATCGAAGGTTTAGTCATTGATGAAAAGATTACATTTGCTAACCTTAAAGATGCACTTTTAACGATGGTTAAACACCTTTTTGGTGAAGAAAGAGTCATCCGTTTAAGACCATCTTATTTCCCATTTACAGAACCTTCAGTAGAAGTCGATGTCAGCTATCAAAAGAAAGATGGCACGATCGGTTGGATTGAGGTATTAGGTGCTGGTCAAGTTCATCCCAATGTTCTACGAATGGGTGGATATGATCCAGAAAAATATCAAGGCTTTGCTTTTGGTATCGGTGTCGAACGTTTCGCTATTCCAAAGTATGCCATTGACGACATTCGTCATTTTTATACCAATGACTTAAGATTCTTAAGTCAGTTCAAGGGGGTAAATCGATGAAAATCATAGAATCGATTCTTAAGAATTGGATTGAAGTGCCTGCCAACATCTATGAATTAACCAACCAAAAAATCATTGAAGTTGAATCTTTTAAATTGATGAACGAAGCAACTAATCTCGTCATTGGTAAAGTTTTAACATGCGAGGATCATCCCAACTCAGATCATCTTCATGTGACAACCGTTGATCTTGGTGATCGTGTTGAACAAATTGTATGTGGTGCACCGAATGTTGGTAAAGATCAATATGTCATTGTTGCGCAAGTTGGAACTGTTTTACCAGGTGACTTTCAAATTAAAGCATCAAAGATCCGTGGTGTTGAGTCCAATGGTATGATTTGCTCTCTCCATGAATTGGGGTTAGAAGAAAGTTTAATCCCTGATGATTTCAAAGATGGCATCTTCTATTTTGACCAACCGAAGACATTAGGTAAACCAGCACTTCCAGAACTTGCATTAGAGGGTTTTGTTATGGAACTTAAGTTAACACCTAATCGTGCTGATTTATTATCACATGTAGGTTTTGCTTATGATCTTGCATCAATGACCGGAAGTAAAATCAAAAAACCAAATTATCAAATTTCTGAATCAGATAAAAAGAATCCGATAAAAGTCACGATCGAAACCAAAGGTTGTGGTTTATATCATGCCCGTCACTTTGAAAACATTAAAGTGAAAGAGTCACCATGGTGGTTAAAAAATGCATTGATGGCATCTGATATTCATCCGATTAATAACGTTGTTGACATTTCGAATTACGTTTTAATTGAATATGGAACACCACTTCATATGTTTGATTATGACAAACTCCAATCCGATCATATCCTTGTTAGAAGCGCAAAAGAAAATGAAGAAGTCGTTACATTAGATGATGAAAAGCGTGTTCTAAAGAAAAGTGATGTTGTCATCACCAACACAAAAGAAGTGATTGCTATTGGTGGTGTCATGGGATTGAAAAATACCATGATTGATGATTTAACCACATCTGTTGTTTTGGAAGCTGCATATTTCGATCCTAAAACCATTCAAAAAACGGTAAAACGATTAGGTTTAAGAAGCGAATCATCGCTTCGTTTTGAACGAGGTGTTGATCCAAGTCGCGTCATTGAAGGCATGCATCGTGCAACAGAACTTATGATTGAACTTGCAGAAGCTAAAGTTTCTTCTGGCATAACAACAACCATAAACGCATATCCTGAAAACAAAGAAGTAAGAGTTCCTAAAACTTACTTTAATGAAGCCTTAGGTGTTCATATTTCTGAAAATGAATTATTAAACTATTTCGATGCATATCAATATCAATATCGCATAGAAGGCGAAACCTATATTTTAAAAGCCCCATCCTATCGTAATGATCTTGAAATCAAAGCTGATTATCTCGAAGAAATTGCACGTATGTATGGACTTGATCGCATACCGACAACACCTTTTGATAAACCGCTACCTGGATCGTTATCATTTAAACAAAAGCGTTTGAGACATATCAGACATCACTTAGCCAATTTAGGTCTTTATGAAGCGATCACTTATTCGTTATTAGATCAAAACGATGTTCATTTATACAACATCAAAGGTGAACCGGTTTCCATCCTTATGCCTCTATCAGAAGATAAGAAGACATTAAGACAATCACTTGTTCATGGTCTTTTAGAAACGATCTCGTTTAACCAATCACGTCGCGTTGATGATGTTGCAGTTTTTGAAATTGGTAATTGCTTTGCAAAAGATCAAGAAGATCTCCATCTCGCACTGGCTATGTCTGGTGTTTGGCACGAAAATCCATGGCAAAAAAACAATTTAAAGCCTGATTTCTATCTTGTCAAAGGCCTCCTCGAATCCATCTTTAAACCACTAGGTATCGCATTTAAATATCAAGCATCTCAAAAGGTGAATGGCTATCATCCTTACCGCCAAGCTGAAATTTACTATAAAGATCACGTGATTGGCACGATTGCTGAGCTTCACCCATCTGAAGAAAAAAGACTTGGTATTGATCATACCGTTATCGCTGAAATCAATCTCAAGCATTTACTCAATGAAAAACAAGACGTCATGTATGAAGCTGTATCAAAATATCCAAGTGTTACCCGTGATTTAGCAATTGTGATTGATGAAGATATCACAGCACAATCCTTGATTGATTTAATTAGTCAAACAGTCAGAAAGAATTTAGTCTCCATTGATGTCTTTGATGTCTACCAAGGTAGTCATATTGAAAAGGGTAAAAAGTCTATGGCATTCTCTCTTGTTCTCAATGATAAAGACAAGACATTGAGTGCCGATGATGTGGAACAACTCATGAAAAAGATTATCAATCGTTTGACGTATACCTACAAAGCAGTCATTCGTAACTAAAACCTGATTCGTCAGGTTTTTTAGTTTATTAAGCAGTAAAATCGTGTATAATAATAAAAGGTGATAGTATGTTAATCTATAATCTAACTCATGAAGAGTTAGTTCAATTTTTACAAGAACACGGGGAAAAGAAATACCGTGCAGATCAGATTTGGCAATGGCTCTATAAACAAAAAGTACAATCGTTTGATGAAATGAATAATTTACCAGCATCTCTTGTACAGTTGCTTAAAGATAACTTTACGCTTCAAGCTCTAGAGCTTGTCTTAAAACATGTCAGTGCTGATGGTACCATGAAAGCTTTGTATAGTTTAACTGATGGACATCTCATTGAATCCGTTTTAATGAAACAACATTACGGCAACTCCATTTGTGTGACTACACAAGTCGGATGTAATATCGGGTGTTCTTTTTGTGCATCAGGACTACTCAAGAAAAAACGAGATTTGAATGCGGGAGAAATCATTGCACAAATCATTGAAACCGAAAGGTTATTAAATGAACGTATTTCTTACGTGGTCGTCATGGGCATAGGTGAACCCTTTGATAATTACGAAAATTTACTTAAATTTTTATCCACGATCAATCATCCCAAAGGATTAGCGATTGGAGCAAGACATATTACCGTATCAACTTCTGGAATTGTACCTAAAATAAGAGAATATGCTCACATGGGATTACAGGTAAATTTAGCTATAAGTTTGCACGCTCCAAATAACGAAATTCGCTCTAAATTGATGAAAATTAATCAAGCATATCCCATTGAAGAAGTCATTGGAGCGATCAAATATTACTTGTCGGTTGCTAAACGAAGAGTCACGATTGAATATATTTTAATCGATGGCATTAACGATTCGAAAGAAACCGCTGAAGAGCTATCTAAAGTCCTCAAAGGACTCAATGTCTATGTCAATCTCATTCCCTATAATGAGGTCTTAGAATCAGGTTATAAACGGAGTAAAACAGAAACAATGGAAGCTTTTTATGATACACTGATGAAAGCTAAAATACAGGTTACATTGCGTAAAGAACAAGGTCACGATATTAATGCAGCGTGCGGACAATTACGCAGTCAACACCTCACTTAAGGAGGTTCATTTGAAAAAAGGGTTTATCAAAAAGATGATTTCAAATCAATACACCATCATTGATTTAGAAACAAAAGAAGAAGTTATATGTCAGGCAAGAGGGAAACTCAGATTTATGAAACTTGATGAAAAATCAAGTTTTAATAAATCGGAAACGATGAAGTCAAAAAAAGATATCAAAACTGTTCAAGTAAGCCCTAAAGTCGGGGATTATGTGACATATGATGATGCTGAAGACATCACGATTATCCAAGAAATCTTGCCAAGAAGAAATGATTTAGTACGCCCAGATGTTGCGAATATCGATCAAGTATTACTCGTTTTTTCAGCTGTGCGACCAGATTTTTCATTTCATCTTCTCGATAAATTTTTAATCATATTGAATCAAGAAAACTTAGCACCAACCATCGTTGTTTCAAAAATCGATTTAATCGATTCAAAAATACTCGATGATTTAAAAGAAAAAATGCACTACTATGAGCACATGGGTTATGAGGTTTATTATGTTAATAGTAAACAACGTATAGGCATCGATACATTAACACATGTTTTTAAAGATAAAATTACAGTTCTTGCAGGACAAACAGGTGTTGGAAAATCGACCCTTTTAAATGCTTTAATGCCAGAACTTGCCCTAAAGACACAAGAAATCAGTGAAGCCTTAGGTCGAGGGAAACATACAACAAGACATACTGAACTTTATTTAATACATGATGGTTATATCGTGGATACACCAGGCTTTTCCAAAATCGAGTTTACCATATATCGTGATTATGAACTTAAAGCCTTTTATCCTGATTTTGAGATTTTATCAGAATCATGTAAATTTAAATCCACATGTCTTCACTTAAGTGAACCTGGATGTGCGGTTAAAGAGGCTTATGCATCAGGTGATATGCTATCATCGCGCTATGAGAATTACGTTGCTTTTATTGATGAAATAAAAGCTCAAAAAGATAAATATTAGGAGGTTTCATATGAAAATTGCACCCTCAGTATTAACAGCTGATTTTTCAAACTTAAGAGAAGAACTTCAATCGATTAGATCAGCTGATTATATCCATTTAGATATTATGGATGGTCACTTTGTTCCCAATATTTCATTTGGACCAGCAATCGCTAAGTCGATTGAAGAACAAACACATTTACCCTTAGATATCCATTTGATGGTTACTGATCCTTTGTCATGGATTCCTAAGTTTGCTTTTCCACAAACAAAATTCATTACTGTCCATATTGAAGCCAATCATATTCAAGAAACTGTCCTTGCGATACAAAAAGAAAAGATCGGTGTTGGTATAGCTATCAAACCAAAAACACCCATCAGACATATGATTCCCTATTTAAATGATGTTTCTTTAGTACTTGTTATGACGGTTGAACCAGGTTTTGGGGGTCAATCATTTATGATTGATATGATGGATAAGGTGAGAGAACTCGTTAAAATCAGAAAAGAAAATGGCCTTCATTTCTTGATTGAAATCGATGGTGGTGTTAACGAAGAGACAATTTTAATCGCTAAGGATGCTGGTGTTGATGTCGCTGTTGCAGGGTCTTATCTATTTAATATGGAAGATCGTGAAAAAGGCATGGAAAGTCTAAGATGAGAACATTGATTGTAACCCATCCTACACCTAAAGACATCAAAAAAATATGTGAAATAAGGGATAGTGATGTCATAATTGCTGTCGATCAAGCGGTACTTGCCCTTTATAAACAACGTATTCGAATCGATTTAGCTGTTGGTGATTTTGACTCTTTAACAAATCATGGAATGCTTCATCAACTGCATGTCGTTAAATTAAATCCTGTTAAAGATGTTACAGATACTTACCAAGCTTTGCTTGAAGCATCAAAGATGAACCCAGATGAAATCATCATGATCGGTGGTATCGGCGGAGAGCGCATTGAACATTTTATGATCCATACGATGTTTTTTGACAAATTTCCTAACTTAACCATCCTTGATGATCACTCTGAGATTAAGATGCTTGGTGAAGGTATGTATGACCTTGTAACTGATGACTACGTTACCTTTATTGCCTATCCAAAAGCTCGCATCTCTTTAATGGGTTTCAAGTATCCATTATCTGACTATTTGCTCATGACCTATGATCCCTTATGTATCTCTAATGAGGTATCAGAAGAGAAGGGTAATATCCATATACATGAAGGAAGAGTCCTTCAAATTGTCTCTAAAAAAGTATAGATAAAAAAATAAAAGGCACTTCGCCTTTTTATTTTTTAAACGCGTTCTAAATTGTTTTTCTTAAGAGCGCGAGCGGAAACCTTTACTTTGATAATTTTTCCGTCTTCGTCCTTAATGCGTATCGTCTGAAGATTGCTCTTCCATACACGACGTGTCGCGTTCAACGCGTGACTGCGCTTGTTACCAAAGACAGTCTTTTTACCTGTTACGTAGCATTCAGCCATATTCTCACTCCTAACTGCACAACCTAATTTAACATAAAAAAATGAAAAATGCAACATACAAACGTATAAAGAAGAAAGAAAAGTTAAAAAAAGCTGAGCAAGCGATTAATGATGTAAAGAATTGAACTATTTCGTAGAAATATGATATAATACAGGTGGCAAATTATGGTTTAAAAAAATGCTTGTAATTTCAAACCATAAATGCTATACTGTAACAGTACAATTTTGAAGTACACTTGAAAGTAAACATATATCATCATTTATATAGATCAAAAAATTTTCTATCATATAGAGGGAGGTTCAATATGGCGAATCAAACAGTCAGTGGAACTCTATTTAAGAAAATGGTAACAAACGGCGCAGTTAACCTTAAAAATAATCACAAAGAAATTGACCATCTCAACGTATTTCCAGTACCCGATGGAGACACCGGTACAAACATGCAAATGACGATGATGGCCGGTATTAAAGAAGTAAACAGTTTAGATTCTCAATCAATCGTTGATATTTCGAAAATTTTATCGCGTGGACTACTCATGGGAGCTAGAGGCAACTCAGGCGTTATTCTCTCCCAATTTTTCCGTGGTGTATATTCAGAAATCGCGAAAATTGAAAACGGATCAGCAACCATTCAAGAGTTTATTCAAGCACTTGTTGGTGGCTACCAAATGGCCTATCGTGCTGTGATGGATCCCGTTGAAGGAACCATCCTAACCGTGGTTAGAGAATCTGCAGAAAAAGTTGCCCGTGAGTCCAATAACTTAAGTAGTGTTGAAGATGTCTTAAGAATGTATTTAGAACAAGCAAGAGAAACCTTAACAAAAACTCCAGATTTATTACCTGTGTTAAAAGAAGCAGGTGTTGTTGACTCTGGTGGTGCAGGTTTCATTAAAATTATCGAAGGTTGGATCATGGCTCTTGATGGACAGATGCTCAATGAAGCTGAAGTTCAACATCAACCACAAATGAGAGAACATTATCATGGTGCTGAAAATCTTGGTAATGTTGATATTAAATATGGCTATTGTACAGAATTTATCGTTAAATTACATAAACCTGAAAAATTCAACGAAAACTACATGAAAGATCCCCTTTCACAAATGGGTGACTCACTTGTTGTTGTTACAGATGAAGATCTTTTGAAGGTGCACGTACATACGAATCAACCAGGTGTTGCTTTAACACTTGCTCAAAAATATGGTGATATCCAAACCATTAAGGTTGAAAACATGCGTTTACAAAATGAAACGATTTTAGGCGATTCAGTACACGAACATAAACATGAAGAACCTGAAGTTAAAAAGGCACCTAAGAAAAAGACGAAGTATGGCATTATTGCTGTTGCTTCTGGTCAAGGTATTCATGATGCCTTTAAGGAACTTGGCGTTGATTTAATTATTGATGGTGGTCAAACGATGAATCCTTCAACAGAAGCATTCGTTAAAGCTGTTGAAGAATTAAATTGTGACCATGTCATTATTTTACCTAATAATAAAAATATTATTTTATCCGCTGAACAAACGTTAGATCTCTTACCTAATCGTTCGATTAGAGTCCTCAAGACAAAGAGCATTGCGCACGGTTATTCATCACTGATGGCATTTGATCCAACCCAAGAAGTTGATGATAATGTTGAACAAATGATGGAAATTGTTGAAAACATGCGTTCAGGTGAAGTTACTTATGCGGTTAGAGATACTGAAATTAAAGGTGTCCAAATCAAAAATGGTGATTTCATTGGTATCACTCGTGGCGAAATTAAAGCTTCAACACCATCACGTTTAGAAACAACAAAAGCACTACTTGATGATATGGTTGATGAAAATCGTGAAATTATAACAATTTTCTACGGTAATGATGCTGACGATGATGAACTCGATTTGGTTGTTGCTCATGCGAAGAAGCTCAACCCCGACATTGAAGTCGATTTGATCGAGGGCAAGCAAGATATATATACCTATATTATTGCTGTTGAATAAGGATAAAAAAGGTGTTCGCACCTTTTTTAATAGCGGACGTGGTGGAATGGTAGACACGCATGTTTGAGGGGCATGTGGCAGCTTTATGCCGTGTGAGTTCAAGTCTCATCGTCCGCACCAT
>Ga0265295_1001400_pt1 | contig 42428 bp, 37 predicted proteins | sample Munlansysbiofilm_FD_192503 | JGI IMG/M metagenome (GOLD analysis project Ga0265295, IMG submission 192503) | Leachate microbial communities from a municipal landfill in Southern Ontario, Canada - Methane capture system biofilm | ecosystem: Engineered > Solid waste > Landfill > Unclassified ... | reverse complement strand
TACTCGTGGCGCAGGGCAACGATGGGATCCACCCTGGCCGCCCGGGCCGCAGGATAGAGGCCGAACACGACGCCGATTGCGATGCTCACCGTCAAAGGCAGGAGAATGCTCCAGGGGGTAATGACCGTGGGCATTTTTGCAAACGCTGTGATGGCCACGGGGATGATGATGCCAAGGACAAGGCCGATGAAGCCCCCCACGGTGGAGAGAACCATTGCTTCGATGAGGAACTGAACTATGATCTGGCTTCGTCTTGCGCCGATTGCCCTGCGGATGCCGATCTCCCGGATTCGTTCAGTAACCGAGGCAAGCATGATGTTCATGATGCCGATACCGCCGACCAGAAGACTGATACCTGCGATGGATCCAAGGACTATGTTGAAGGTTCGTTTGGTGGCCTCAGCCTGTTTCAGAAGCGCCAGGGGAACATTGATCTGAAAATCCCTGTTTTTGTGAAACAGCGTCAGCATTCGTTCAATGGCAAGGGCCGTTGACTCAACGTTTAAAATATCGTCGACCCGGACAATTATCCGGTGGAGCTCAACCAGCTCGCTCACCCTTGATCCCGAGGTAAAGGTCATGGTGGTATCCCCGAAATGACTCTGGGCCGTGGTCAACGGGATATAGGCGTCAATTTCCGAGTCGGGAATCTGCATGGTTCCTGCCTCGCCCGTCTCGCTCTTTACAATTCCCACCACCTCAAAGCTGTTTCCGCCGATTCTGATGAGCTGACCGATGGTATTCATATTGGCCAGAAGTTTTCGAGCTCCGAATTCGGTCAAAACCACAACAGCGGCCTTATTTACGACATCTGACCGGGTGAGGGTTCGACCCCCGAGGATCTCCCTCGGGATCACCTCGAACCACTGGGCTGTAGTTCCCACCACCCTCAGGTCAAGGGAACGGCGACCAAGGCGTGCTGACTTCCTGACAAGCTTTACCGGCACGTTTTTTTCAACGCTGGAAAACCCCTGGTCGATCCTGGCATGGTCGGCCCGGGTAAGCCCGTAGATACTCAGAAATGAACGGGTAGACCCCCCACCATCCTGGTCCACGGATTTTACCGATGAGATGATGATGTTGTTGCTGCCGAGCTTCTGGATCTGCTCCAGGGCATCCTTGCCGGCACCCTCCCCCACGGCCAGCATTGCCACCACACTTGCAACCCCGAACACCACGCCCAGCATGGTCAAAAAAGACCGCAGCTTATGGAGAAGCAGGGTTTGGACTCCCGACATGAGTTCCTTGGAAAAAGGTATCTTGATCATGGGTTTTCCATCCCTTGTATCTCCTGAATCCGGCCGTCCTGCATGTAGAGCCTCTGGGTTGCATAGTCGGCGATATGGGGCTCGTGGGTGACCATGATGATAGTTTTCCCGGCCCTATGCAGCCCGGAAAGAAGCTCCATGATCTGGCGGCTGGTGGCGCTGTCAAGGTTGCCTGTAGGTTCGTCTGCCAGGATAAGGTCGGGATTGGTTGCAAGGGAGCGGGCAATGGCCACCCGCTGCATCTGACCGCCTGAAAGCTCAGCCGGACGATGATTAAGTCGCTGTTCAAGGCCGACGAGACCTGCAAGGTGACGGGCATGGTCCACGCTCCTCCTGGTCTCCCAGCCTAGATAGTAAAGGGGTAGTTCAATATTTTGCTGCACGGTCAGCTGGGGTATCAGGTTGAAGCTCTGGAAGATAAAACCCAGGTAGTTGAGGCGGATGTCGCTCAACCCGTCGTCGGAAAGGGTGCTGATGTCCCTTCCCTGGAAGATGTACCGCCCCGTAGTCAGCCGATCAAGACACCCCACGATGTTCATCAGGGTGCTTTTGCCGGACCCGCTCGACCCCATGATGGCCCAGAAGCTGCCCCTGGAGAACTCAACATCAATGCCAGCCAGGGCCGCAACCTTCTGGTCCCCCATGGTGTAAACCCTGTGGGCATTTTCAAGTTTGACAATAGTATCTGGAACGCCAGGGGATATCTGGGAAGACATGTTTACCGTGCCGTCTTGGGCTTTGCATCCACCCCTGCGGCCTTGAGGGGCGGAGTCAAAAGCACCACGTCGCCGGGTTCAACCCCCTCGATGAGGTGGATCATCCGGTTGTTGTCGAGACCCGTTTCCACCGTCCTTGGCAGAAATTCCGATCCTCTTTTGACGTAAATCGTGGATTTACCTGCAACCTTGAGAACTGCCTGGACAGGAACATAAAGGGCCCTGTCGTGGTGTTCAATCACGATTTCGACCTGGCACCCCATGCCCGTGCGTATTGCGGGATCATTCTGGTCGATAAAAATTTCCGTGGTGTACACCTTAAGATCCGGATTCATCCAGAGACTCTGGGCATCGGGAAGGGGTGCGATATGAAGGACCCTGCCGGTGAAACTGCGGCCCGGCAGGGCGTCCACCGTGACCTTGACGTCCTGCCCCGGCCGCACCTTTTTAAGGCTTGACTCATGGATGGCAATCTCGGCGTTGCTGGAGTTTGCCGTGGGAAGATAGATCAGCTCCTGGCGCTCACGAATATCCTGACCCTCCTGGAGGGGTTCGGTATTTCGCCGGAACATCCCGCCCTGGGCGCTTGTGGCATAGATGACAAGGCCGTCGGCCGGGGCATAAATTTTTGTTCGTTGGATCTGCTCTTCGTACTTTATGAACTTGTCCTTCTGGCGCTGGTAGTCGGCCTTTCTGGCCTTGAGTTCGGCTCCGGCCTGAACCACATCTGCCCTTGCCTTTCTGCGGGTACGCTCAAGGGCCATCACGGCCTGGTTAACATCGCTCTTTCGCTGGGCAAGCTCCCGGCCATAGGTGTAATTGACAAGGAGGTCACGGTTATTCCGGGCAAGATCAAGATCCAGGGCCTTCTTCTTCTGGGCCAGGCGATCGGCCTCAAGTTCTGTCTGAGAGATATACTTCTCCCCATGGAGGGTCTCGGACCAGTCAAGGGTGTCGGCCGCACGGGTCAACTCCTCCTGGGCGAGGGTGATCTGGGCATCAGCCCGCTTGAGTTCATTGGGATACTCACCTTTGGTATATTTTTCAAGATCCTGGTGGGCAAACTCCAGGGTCAGCTCTGCAAGATCTATATCACTTTCAGCCTGATTCTCGACCACAGCAAGGTCTTCCGTAGCTTTGACATATGCGGCCTCAGCATTCTGAACCCTTATCTCCTGGTCAAGCCTCTCGTCCATGAGAGAACTTGCATCGAGTTCAACCAGGAGCTCACCCTTTGACACCTGTTTGCCCTCAGCAATCAAAAAGATGATCGAGGTTTTACCCTCCACCTCGTTCTTGATAATGATCTGTTCCCTTGCCTTGATGGTTCCAGATTCAACCACATTGATCGTCAAAGGACCCGGTTCAACCGTGAAAGTCAGAGCAGCCATGGACCCGGGATCATCAGACTCTGTAAAAAAATACAGGAAAACTGCCAGAGCGGCGATCAGGACCAGGATAATTACGGTAAAACGGGCTGTTTTAGTTTTCAGCATGAAGTTCAGACATCCTTCATATCACATAAAAGTAATTTGCACTTGCTAACCACGAAAACCACGAAAACCACGAAAACCACGAAAGGCACGAAAGGCACGAAAAAAATAGCTTTTTCTCCTGGTATCCTTTATTTTCACTTTGCACTGATATGAGACGATCACCTGATTTGCCTTTCTCTTTCGTGTTTTTTCGTGCCTTTCGTGGTTATTTTTTTCTTTAACTTCCTCAAGGCATATCGGTATTCTCATTCAAATCAGGGTGATACTCCCGCCACACTCCAGTATCGGTAACAGCAAGGACCCCCATGTCCCTTTGGATTTCAAGCTCTGCGATCCTATAGTTCACCCGGGCAGATGTCAAGCTGTTCTGGGCGGAAAGAAGCGCATCCTGGGCCTCCAGGAGATCACGGGTTTCGGCCCTTCCTGCCTCCATGAACAGATTGATGCTGCGTACCCGCTTTTTTGCCAGATCCACAGCACTTGCCTGGATTTTCAGCGTTTCCCTCGCCTCGAGAAGATCCCTGAGACGGTTATAGACTGCCAGCTTCACTCGGTCCTCTAAATCCTGGGCTGCCCTGACTGCCTGCTCTAACTCTAGGAAGCTGTTGCGATAGGCAACAGCCTCAGCCGTTCGTTCAAACGGTAGATCCAGGGTTACCAGGGCCGAAAATACGCCTTTGTCCGTGCGGAGCCTGGCATTGGAGAGGTCTGCCGAGGTAATGGTACGGCGCTGTCCAAGAGCTGCAGATCCCAGAAAGGTCAACTCTGCACCCAGGCGATCGGCCGCAACTACAACGGCCCGCTGGGCGTCGATCACCCTACCCCGGACTTTTTCCAGATCTAACCTCCTTGACAGGGCAAGCTCCACGGCCGTCCGGGGATCGAGCTCCAGACGACCTGGAAGGCCGTCGCCGGATTCGGTCAAACGAAGATTTTCGCCGGGATCGATCTTAATGTCAGCGTCCGGGGGAAGTCCGAGAAGGGTCTTGAATGTGTCAAGCTGCCGCTTATACTGCTCCCGGGCCGACACCCAGCGCTGGCGGGCAAGGAGCTCGGTCTGAACTGCCTGGTCCACCTGGATCTCCTTGAGCCTGCCCGCATCTGCAAGGCGCTTGCTCCTCGTTGCAGATACCCGCCTGCTCTTATAATCTTCCTCCGAGTTTTTAACCGTGTCTTCCTGGCGCAGAAGAGCCATGAAACCTGTGGCCACTGTCACCGCAAATTCCTGCTTAAATCGCTCAAAGGAGATAACCGCATAAACCAGGTTCCGCTCGGCCTGCTTCAAGGGCTCGGTGACAATATGCCGGGCCGATCCCCTTAAAAGCGGAATGGCAAGGGAGGTGTCCGCAGTAATGCCCAGGGACGAACTGCCGCCGCTGGTAAAAAGTTTCGCAAGGTCGGCTGCCAGGGCCGTGCTAAGAGTCATGCCGCTTTTAAACCTGCGCACCCCGCCAAGTTCGCCGGAGACCACTGTCCCATCCCGGGATTGCGACCCAGTGGTATCGGACTCTAACAGGTTCTTGACATGACCTGTAAAATAATTCCTAAAGTTTTCCTCTTCAAGGTAAAGGGCCAGAGCCGCCTGAAACACCGACTCCTTTTCAGCCTGAAACTCAGAACTGTTCCCGGCACCAACCTCAAGGGCCTTGAGCAGGGTGAGGGTCAGGGAATCAGGAGGGGAAGGCGTCTGCCCGGCCCGGGAATCCAGGACACCGGGATAACCCGGCTCAGGCCAGTGGGGCACCTGGGCGAGGTGATCGGCACCAAGGGATTCCGGCCCTGCTACGGCCAGACCAGAATCTTGAATGAGCCTTGTGCGAAGCCTGTCGCTCGGCCTGTCAACAGTGAAGGCCTCCCCGTTATCAAGGGCCTGCTCCCGGGTTTTGGCGATCATGGCCAGGGCCTTTTGATCCACCTCCGCCCTGTAGACACCAGGGGTCTGACAGCCGGTAAAGGTCAAAACAGCCAGAAACACCAGAGTTACTTTCAGAGCAGAATAGACAGACATATTGGTTTCAACACTATGATTTCGTCTTTTTCTGTAATTGAACCAGACAAACGACAAAGCTTACCTTTTAAAAAACAATCAATCAACGGCATCAACCGGAAATTCCATGACAAAAGCCTTGACCCTTTTTTCAATATCATCCCTGAGGGTCCGGACCCCGGCAAGATCCATGGCGGCGGGATCAGGCAGATCCCAGTCAACCACCCGGCAGCCGGGAATAAAAGGACATTCTTCACCGCATCCCATGGTAACCAGGGTATGGGGAGAACATTTTTCCAGGGCAGCACCCAGGGAAAGAGGTTTCAGAAAGGCCAGGTCAAGCCCCTTTTCCGCCATGGCCTCGACAACCATGGGGTTGGTTTTTTCAGAAGGAGCCGTTCCTGCGCTGATCACCTCGATCCTGTCGCCTGCAAGCAAACGGGCAAAGGCCCCGGCCATCTGGCTCCTGCCTGCATTTTCCCGACAGGCAAACACGACTGTTTTACGTCGCTCAAACGGCGACAACACCCTTTGGGCAAGCTGGGCCGCACCTTCATGGACAGCGGGATGTTTCTCCATGGCTCCCCGCTCGTCGATTCCCCTGTAGCAGAGGGTCTCTTCAAGTTTTGCACCGGCGGCATCCAGGAAATACCTGACGCTCAATTTTATGCCGACAAAGAGATCCCTGCCCTGGGTGGCAGCAGCTGCAAGGAGCACCCCTTTTCGATAGTCGTGGCCTGGATCCTTGATTTTAAAGATATGCTTGCGGGCCCAGAGAGTCTGGGTCCTATCCATGAGGGCTTTGATCCTGGCCGGAACCCCATAAAAATAAACGGGAACCGAAACGACCACGACATCGGCCCTTCGGGCAAGGGAAAAAAACTTTTCCGGCATTTGATCCTTAATAATGCAAAAACCCGTCCGATCACAGTTGCCGCAGCCGATACAGGCTTCAAAGTTCTCCTTTACCGCATCCACAACCGCTGTTTCCCAACCTCTCTTTTCAGCCTCGGCCATGAAAAGGCCGAGCAGATAATCGGTATTACCCTTTTTCCTGGGACTTCCCTTTATGCCAAGTACAAGCATGATTTTACTCCATGGGCTGAAGAATTATGGGACAAAGTGAACGAGCAGCAGATTTGAACTGATAATATAATAGGCAGTTCCAAGGAGCTTTTCATCCTTCGCTTCCTGCTTTCCCATGATGGGAATCTCGCTGTTGAGCTTTACAGTGGCAAGGATGTCCGGATCTTTTTTCTGGGCCTTGGCCTGGTTAAACGCCTCGGGTTTCATCAGTCCCTGATCGCCATAGGCCCAGTAAAAAAGTGCGTCATGGGCAACCACGGTGGGCTCACCAAAATCCAGGAGCAGTGCCCCTGCAAGCTTTTTGATCTGATGCTCATCCAGGGCCTCAAAATGTTCATACATCACAATGATTCTGTGGGTATCAGCATCAACAACAAGATTCAACCCCCTGTCCTGGAACTTGTAACTCTTTACCGTGTCAGACTGAACTGGATTCGACTCTGCGATCTTTTTTTGACGATCATCAAGCACAGCCCCAAGGGTATATCCGTTCCTTGACAGGGAGAGCCCTTCAACCCTTTCAAATAGCTCCATCACAGAGTTAGATTCAAATGCAGAAATCGGCGCAATAAGACCTGTAACAACACCAGACACACCTATTATTAATGATAAAAGGAACATGCACTTAAAGTATAATTTCATTGAGATTCCACATTTAACCCCAAGACGCTGGGGCTTATAAATATATTCCGGCAGGGATCCATAATAGTCTCCCTGACGGACCTTTTGTTTTTTATAACCGGCACGGCCGGAGCGAGAGATGGCATCCGGCCACAACGAACGATGAAACTTGAATCAGAACTGAACTATGTTTCTTGTCTCCAGTTTCAAGTCTCTTGACTACTGATTATACCTGAGCTTATTCTCCTCCTCGATCAGCTTCATGGTCTCGGCGCTTCCCCCGGTTTTTATCCACAGGTTTTCGGGCTTTGCCAGAAGATCTGCAATGTATTTTTTATATTTTTCGCCCTTGCCGGCACGGTCAGCAAGCTCCTGGACTTCGGGTAGGAACCCATGGTAAAAGTGTCTTGAAACCTCATAGAGTCCATGCCAATGGGTATAATCTGGAGCGAACATGGCAGCGCCCATTCTTGCCCTGCGGCCCTCATGGTGCCATATTTCATACCAGGTGTATCCGAGCTTATGCTGGAGCCCGCTGTTCTCCCAGATGCCGTCTGCCTTGAGCATATCCACAAGATCAGACCCAGGCTTTCCAAACTTGTCGTTATAAAGGTGAACAACATCGTCAAACTGGGTATAAAAATCCCTGATATGGTTGATGCCATGGCAGGATTTACAGACCTCCTGCATGGATTCGCGTCTCTCGGACCACGAAACAACCTCCTTGATGGTCTTCTCTTCAACGTTCTTTTTCAGGCGATCCCCTTCCCTCACGTAGGATTGATGCATGGCTTTCTGACCGGCTCTCGGGGGAATTTCCCCTGTGATATCGGTAACCGTGTCGTCCACAAAGGTTACCCGGTTGAGCTTTGAAGAGACAACTGACCTAAGGTTCCACGAAATCCTGTCCCCTACGTTGTGGGAATTCTTTTGAACCGCACCGTTAAGTTTTACAAACGAACCCATGTGACAGGTGGAGCAGGTGGGTGCTGAATAATAATCATCCCCAAGGACCCAGGCTCCATCCTTTTCAATGTTCATGCCCTCGGGACCGCTGCCCTTGGGTGCGGTAAAATAGGCGATGCCATGCTTGGACTCTTCATAAATCTCCTTTTGGGGATGATCCGGACCTAAATGGCATTTCCCGCAGTTTTCAGGCTGACGGGCCGTTGAGGCCTTGAACGAATGCTTGGAATGACAGGCGTTACAGACCCCCTTGGTGCCGTCGGGGTTGATGCGGCCTATGCCCGAGTTGGGCCAGGTGTTATGGTCCATCTGGGGTGCGTCGGTCTTTGAACGGAGGGGTTTTCCATTCTTGTCTTTTTTAAGGGTCAAAATGGAACCGTGGCATTGCCAGCAGCCGCTGGCCATGTTGGCCTTATTGGACGGCATGCCTCCAACAACTTCGGCAAGCATGTTATCCAGGGAGGCCATTATTTCTCCTGCCGTTGCATGGTGGGAAATGGCCATTTCTTTTGCCTCGGGCTCGTGACATTTACCGCAGTCAGTTGGGGAAAGAACGGCCTTGATAAACGCTCCTTCGTGCATGTAGCCCACCTCGTCATCCTTTTCTGCGGCATGGCAGTTGTAGCAGCCCACCTGACCATCCTTTGCTGCGGCATGGGCTGACGCCTCCCACTGGAGCACAAGACTCTTGTTCTCCTTGAGATGGCAGGTGATGCACTTTTTGTTCATCTCCTGGACCTTCTTATTTTTCACGTCAAACGACTCCTGGGTCAGACCAAAGGCCGTAGCGCATGTTAGAAAAGATACCGAAACAGATATCAACAGCCACCTTGACAGGGTCATGTCAAACACCTCCTTGAAATTAGGTTAAAATTATTTTTGAGATTAGTGCACCATGAAATGGCCACACAAAACGCCCGCTTTATCGTTTGTTTAATTACCCCATCTCCTCCCTGGACCAGAAGGGAAAAATTTTGCCAAGGACATAGAGAATCACAAAGGGAATAATCATGACCGCTATAACGGCAATGATTCCCTCCTTATCAAACCAGACCGGATGAAACTCCACATATCCCCTGGCGCTCTTTGACATGAGCTGACCGCCAATAACGACATTCCACCGCATGATAAACACCTGGAGCAGAAGAATTGCCGACACAACTGCGGCAAGAAAGGTGTACCAAGAGTCCTTGAGGCGTATGAGGGTGAGAACGGCCAGCAGAAAAAGAGGAATCAGGGAACCAATCTTTACCTGCCAGAGCCAGAACGACGAGGCGAGCGGTCCGTTCAACAGTCCCTCAACCATGTGGTGATATCCTGTTTTCAGGTAGGAGTGGGAAAACACCTCCAGCATCTCAAATGTGAAGGCAAGGATGAAAAAACCGGTCAAAGTATTGATCGAAGTCTTAATGCAGGCCGCATCAATGGTTCGGCCCTTGAATTTTCGAATTACGATATAGGCGAGAACAATGGCCGAGATACCCGACACACAGGCTGAAAAGAGAAAGATCACCGGCATCAGGGGTGTGGACCAGGTGGGATTTGCCTTGACTCCCCCGAAGATGAATCCGACATACCCGTGGAGAACCGCAGCCACTGGTATTCCGAAGCCCACAAGCACCTTGATGATCTTTCGATCAAGCTCAAGGGCTCTTGGGGACAGATCTTTGCTGTCAAAGGTAAGAGCCCTGTAGATGAGCTTCATCTTTCCTGAACTTTGAGCCCTGAGGCGTACAAGGTCGGGCCGGTAGACAAAGAGCACAAGAAAGATCACAAGGGCCATGGAAATCGCATAGATATAACCGAAACCCGCCATGGCCGAACTCGGACTAGGGGTGATGAGCATGTTTAAATTTCGTTCCGGCCTTGTGAGGTGAAGAAGCAGAGGCAGGGTTGCACAGCAGAGAAAGGCAAGGGCAAAAAGAAGGGAGAATCTCGCAACGGGTTTTAAGGATTCAACCTTGAAAAGATAGTAGAGGGCCGCAATGATAAAGGCGCCGTCAACCAGTCCCGTGATATAGGGGTAGAGCACGATCATCATGCTCCAGTGGACATGAAGATCGTTGGGAAACACGTAGTTTGAGCCGAACATCGCCGCTCCCATGGCCGCTGCATCCATCAGATCACCTCCATTCTTGCACCCTTATAGTAAAGTCCTGGCCAGGTGCCCATCTCCCTTCGAAGAACGGTAAGCACCCCTTCCCCCCTGAGAATCTTGTAAACCTCAGAGGTTTCATCCTTGAGGCTCCCGAATTTTCTTGCACCCGTGGGACACACCTCGACACAGGCGGGAAGAAGACCCTTCCGGACTCTGTGGTAACACCAGGTGCACTTTTCAACCACCCTTGTGCGGGGATTGATGAATCTAACCGAATAGGGACAGGCCTGGATACAATAGGCGCATCCGACGCACCGGGTGCTGTCCACAAGAACAAATCCGTCTGGAGTTTTAAAGGTTGCGCCCACAGGACAAACCTGAACACAGGGAGCCTCCTTGCACATGTTGCAGAGCTTGGGCACGAAAAAAGTGTCCCTTGTCCTGTTATCAAGGTCTTTTCTCGGGGTCTGGTATCCGTCGAGCCCGCCGTTTGGAGAATCCACATGGATATTGTCATCCAGGTCCTTCACATAACGTTCCACCCAGGTTCGGTAATTACCGTCCGGGACATTATACTCCCTTTTATCTGCAACACAGCACGCCCCGCACCCGATGCACCGGGTGATATCCACCACAAAGGCAAACTGCTGATCAAAAATATCGTAGGGTTCGTCCCTGACACCCGGGATCTCCTCTTCCGGAACAAAGGTGCCGGCGGTCAAGGGAAAAACAAGCAGAAGGGAGCCTGCAATGGTGCCGTTCATCACCTTTTGGATGAAGGTTCTGCGGTCCATCTTATTTCCCATCTGATTTAACTGCTCTGCCTGGTCGGGCAAATGCACGGGTTCACTGGATGACTTGTGGGGGTCAATGGGCTTCATAGTGTTTTCTCCATTATCCCTGTTATTTTTCTTGCCCGGTCAATGTACTTTAAGGGCGCATGCACATGGTGGCACTGATTGCAGTTGTGGGTAAGTTTGACATTTTGATCCGCCAGGTGGGCGGGCATTGCAACGGTCTTTATGACTTCCTGGGAACGGGCCTTGATCTCGGTGTTGTGGCATCGCAGGCACAAAACCGTGATATCCCCCTCTTTTTTCACCGGCAGAGCGGCGAATTTCTTGTTGTCCCTGATATGATCGGCATAGGTACTGTGGCAGAATTCGCAGGATATGGTGGAATGGCGACCGGCCTTGTGAATCTTCGCCTCATAGGAATGGCAGGAAAAACAGGAGGAGTTGGTGGCATGCTTAATGGGAAGGGAGGCCTCTTCCGGGATGGTGTCGGCCCGGTAGCTGCCATAACGGCCAAAGGAATCAGGAATAAGGAACCCCTTGAGAAAAAGTCCGGCACCGGCCATGACCAGAATGGTCACCCCCACGAAAATAAGACGGAACCCATAGTTTGACGGCACGACCACCTCCGTTTATACATCGTTCATTTCTGTCATCTTTCGTTCGTTTTTGCCATCTTTTTATGATAGGGATCTATTCAATTTCAACGGATACGCAGGATCCCATCGAAAGTTAAAATAGACTAAGAGAAACAGCCCTTTTTGTCAAACATAAATTGTACCACCGTCATAGGTGGACGGGACTATAGATCCGCTGCCCCTGGAACAGGGACAGCGGTCAACTTGACCCCCTGGGGGTATCAGTTGTTTTTTATTCTGGGATCAATGGGCTGACCATCGCAGTCCGGCGTGTAGCAGGAGTTATCGACAAACGAGCATTTCTTTTTGCACGAGGGACACTCTTCCGGTGGAGTTTCAGCCTCAAGCTGATAACCACACTTATCACAAATCCAATTAACCATGATGCCTCCTTTTATTTCTTCTGATTAGTAGATCAATTACACACCTATTAGATATCCAACACCTCAACGGGGAACCTAATATATTTATTCAATATTCATGCCAAAATTTGAAATAACTTCAAATATTCAAATTCAGGTTGAAAAAGATTTATTCATCCCTTATAGTCATTTTTTTACCAAATTTAAACTGACAAGTTTTTCTATGGGTCAAACCTTTTGGTTTACACCCAGACGAAGGACTGCAAGATTTTGAGGAGACATAATGAACGACCATTTTACAAAGTCTGTTTCCCAGGGCGCTGATATCATTGCCAGGGCAGAAAACGTCAAACTTGACCCCAGGGTTCTTTATGAGGCCGTTATCGACCTCTCATCCGAAGGTTTGATTACCGCAAACTGTATAAACATGGCGGCCGGGATACTGCTCAACGATCTGGGACTTCCAAATTATTTTTTTAAAAACACTACCAAGAATTCGTTGAAACAGATTCTCTCCTCCATCGCATCCAGCATCACAATCAAGGATGGCAAGGTGATCCTTGTCGGTCGGGTGGCCCACATCGACTTTGACCTTACCGATGGAAACGATGTTCAACGGGTAAGGATTGCGACCCAGAACACCCGGGACAGTATGGAAAAGGTGTTGGAAAACCTGATAGCCGGCCATAGACGAGAATATTACTTCAGCCCTGGGAAAGGATATTATACCTATATTATCCGCCCTGAAACAGTTCAGGATTATACAAAAAAAGAATTCAAGACATCAAAATTCCTTTTTAATCTTGCCGGCAACTTCGACATTACACCGGAACCTACCCGAAACCGGTACGAAAAGTTCCTTACCCTTACCCAGGCATCGGTAACACCCCTTGTAGAGGTATTCAACCTGCCCGCCACAGGTGAAACAAGATTCATGTTCGACTCAGACTTTGCCTGGCCCCAGCTGCCCGTTTTCAGACGTCTGTTCGAAGATCACGGGCTGACTCTGATCCGGGCCTATTGGGAACCCTACCTAGATAAATCTACCGTACCCGCATCCATCTGCTCTCTTTATGTCCGGGGAGAAATTTCAAGGAAAAAGGAAGCTGAGATACTCAAGGACCTATTGGGTTTTCTATCGCTATCCATCAGTCCCATGACTGAGCTTTATGTGCAGGGAAAGCTCAGCTTTAACGAAATGCTCTTTGCAGAGAATGCAGTTAACTTTACCAACATGTTCATCTTCAGGGAGAATGAAACCCAGACAGACCGGGAGATCATGACGAACATGACGAGCAGGGACCATGTGGATGCGTTTACAACAAGGATACACAAATCCAATAAATCCACCTATAGCCTGAGAACGGTCCAGACTGCGGTCATGGAAAATCCGGATCTTTTAAAGTTTATCTACTCTCTTTTTGAAAGCAAGTTTGATCCGGCTCTTGCGGGTAAAGGCCAGGACATAAACCTCCAAGAAAGGCTCAACGAGTTGAGCAAAATAGTAGAGTCAAGATTTATCGATTACACCGCCGGTCAGGATATCTTCAACTTCATGACAAAACTTGTGACCTGCACTCTCAAAACTAATTTTTACAAACCTGAAAAGAGATCGTTCAGCTTCCGGTTTGATAGCTCAGTTCTTGACCCCCTGGTATACAATCAATTTGTGTTTGGCGTATTTTTTGTAAACGGACACTACTCCTGCGGTACCCATTTAAGAGCAGAAGACATTGCAAGGGGAGGCTTGAGGCTACTGAGGATAACGCCATCCAACCACGCCAACGAAGTTGACAATTCCCTGCTCCTGAACTTTGCCCTTGGTCCAAAGGCCCAGCGCCTGAAGCACAAAGATATTTGCGAAAGCGGAGCCAAGGGGGTAATAGTCCCCCATTCCGACTATGCGGCTTATGGAATGGACTGTCTTTACGACTACACTGAAGGGATTCTTGACCTGATGATTGCGGACGATTCTGTGATTGACTATTATGGCAAACCAGAGATGATTTTTTTCGGCCCGGACGAGGGCAGTGCTCCTTTTATGGACGCCATTTCCCTCCAGGCACGCCACCGGGGTTACCCCCACTGGCGCACTTTTACAACGGGCAAAAGCTTTGGCATTCCCCACGACACCTATGGATTCCTTAAGAATGGAGACACCTTCGGGCTAGTTGAGACACACGACGCTGGTACAAACCTTCAGATCAACGGGGATTCAATCCTCACCACCACGGACATGGACCAAATTCATGATTTGATCGGAGAAGAAATACGAACCAGCGGTATGACAACCACAGGCATCATGAGGGCTTTCAGGACCCTGATATCCCATTATAACGCCAAGGAAGAGGATCTCAACCTCATGATGATCGGCGGACCGGACGGTGATCTTGGAGCAAATCAGATTCAAACCTGGCAAGGCAAAATATGCCTCATTGTTGACGGGGGCTCTATCCTGTTTGACCCCAATGGTCTTGATAAAAAGGCCCTCAAAAAAATAGCCTTTATGCGCCATTCTTCACCCAGGGCCAACTCCATGGAATTTCCGGTTGAAAAGCTCTCCCCCCAGGGATTCAGGGTGCCTCGGATATCGACCAACACCACTCTGCCGGACGGACGGGTCATTGAGAACGGAACCATTTTTCACAAAAACTTTCTATTTGATCCAGCAAACCGGATTTACATGGAAAAAGCGAATATCCAGGCTTTTATACCCTGCGGCGGATTCAAGGACACCGTCAACCGAAGGAATGTGGAAGTCTTTCTTGAAAATTTCAAAGAGCTTAAATTCATTGTGGAAGGGGCAAACGTCTTTTTTTCCGATGGGGCCCGCCGCCACATAGCCGGACAAACCCAAATAAAGCATATCAAAGATACAACGGCAAACAAGGGTGGGGTGTTTTCAAGCTCCATCGGCGAGGTTCTTACTGGTTTCCTCTTGGGCGAAGAGTATGAGGCAAAACTTTTGAACGATACAGCCACCCGTTGGGCTTTTATAAAGGATATGCTGCTGCTGGTGGAAAAATTCGCATGTGACGAGACCAACATGCTTATCAATATTCATAAAAAACACCCTGAAGAGGCCCTGTTTGCCCTGTCCGAAAAAACAAGCGAGCAGATCTTCGCCCTCCAGGCCCTGGTAGAGGAACGACTGGACGATGTTTTAAAGCAGAAAGCATTGGTATGGAAGGTGATGGAGGCCTATATTCCTGCGATTCTGATCAAGACCCTTGGCAAAAAAGAAATAATGGATATATTTAACTCTGATAAATTGAAAGCCTATCGGGATGCAATTATCACCAAAAAAATTGCATCCATGGCTTTTTATCGGTTCGGTCTTGAATGGGACCTTTTTCTTGAAAGGGTAAAGGCAGATTTTTCCGGGGCTCTTGCCAGTGTGGTTGAAGGTAGTAGGTAATGGGTACTTGATCATCAAGTATTTAGTTATTCTGAAAAACTGGCCCGGAAAAAGCAAAGAAGGAATACGGCATCAACGAACAATAGAACACAAATCAACACTGAAACTTGTAAATAATCGGGATGTAAATGTTTGACTAAGCTTCACAAAAAAGGAGATAGACCATGAGTAAGTATGAATGTCCCTGCGGTTATGTGTACGATCCGGCTGAGGGTGATCATGAAAACGGAATAGAGCCAGGAACAGCTTTTAAGGATATTCCAGACACCTGGGTCTGCCCCCTGTGCGGAGCTGAAAAAGAATTTTTCGAAGAGATGGATTAAAAACTGCCTGAACCGCTAAGGAGACAGAATGTATAAACCCGTTGAAATTGCTAAAGGCATCTACAATGTGGGTTGCCGGGACTGGGATATTCGGGATTTTCACGGATACTCCACCTACCAGGGAACCACCTACAATGCGTTTCTCATTGTGGATGAAAAAATTGTACTGGTGGACACGGTAAAAAAAGAGTTTACCCAGGAGCTTCTGGACAATATCAGCGCCATTGTCGACCCTGCAAAGATCGACATTGTGGTGAGCAACCATACGGAAATGGACCATACAGGCGCCCTTCCGGCTCTAATGGACAGAATAGGAATAGAAAAACCGGTATTTTGCTCAAAAATGGGCAAAAAAAACCTGAAGGATCACTTTACGGGTAATCTCAACCTCAGAAGTATCACGGACGGGGAGGAGCTGTCCATCGGTCAAAGGACCCTGACCTTTATAGAGACAAAAATGCTACACTGGCCTGACTCCATGTTCACCTATATCAAGGATGAGGGCATCCTCTTCTCAAGTGACGCCTTTGGCCAGCACTATGCCGGGGATGCCATGTTTGACGATGAGGCAGGTCCGGAGATCATGCCCCATGCAGCCAAATATTTTGCCAACATTCTTTTAAACTACGCCCCACGAGTGGAGCAGCTTTTAGCCGCTGTTAAAGATTCAGGAATGAAGATCAGTATGATCTGTCCGGACCACGGGATTCTATGGCGAAAGGACCCGGTTGTTATAATTGACGCCTATGCCCGGTGGAGCAGGCAGGAGTGCAAACCAAAGGCATTGATCATTTTTGACACCATGTGGGACAGCACCGCAGCCATGGCAAGACAGGTTGCCAGGGGCATAGAATCCCAGGGTGTCGGGGTGCGAATCATGAACACTCGAAAGTGCCACAGAAGCGACATCATGACCGAAATGCTCGATTCCAAGGCCCTTGTGGTCGGTTCACCAACCCTGAACAACGGTATTTTCCCTGTTGTGGCTGATGTAATGACCTACATCAAGGGCCTCAAGCCCAAGAACCGCATGGCCGCAGCCTTTGGCTCCTATGGATGGAGCGGTGAAGCTGTCAAGATCCTCGACCGGGAGTTTGAAGCCATGGGGCTTGAAATCGTCACCCCAGGGCTTGCCATCAAGTATGTTCCCGATGCCAGTGCCCTTGCCCGTTCATTTGAGATGGGTGAGACCATCGGGCAGAAAATAAATGCGGCATTTGCCTAGGGAACCTATAAACTAAAAGTTGCAATCAAAACCAATTCGGAGGAGATATGGCTTATAATTTTAGTGCGGATGAAATCTTTGAGATGGCAAAACAGATCGAGAGAAACGGTGTGATCTTTTACCAAAAGGCGGCGGACAGCGTTGAAGGGGCAAAAGAAAAGAGTTTTCTGATGGGCCTTGCCGCCATGGAGGAAGCCCATGAACGCATCTTTGAAGAGATGCAGAAAGAGCTTGCCGACCAGGAAAAGGATAGCCAGGTCTTTGACCCCATGGAAGAATCGGTTCTCTACCTCAAGGCCCTTGCCGACACCAGAATTTTCTTTAAAAAGGAAACCCCGAAAAACAACATGAAGGAAATTCTCAAGTCCGCCATTGAGGCAGAAAAAGATTCCATCGTCTTTTATGTCGGCATGAAGGAGATGGTTAAAGGGGAACTTGGAAAAAAACGGGTTGATGACATCATCAAAGAGGAGATGTCACATATACGCCTGTTGTCCGGGAAACTCCTGGAACTGAAATAGTAGATAGTAGGTAGTCGTGGAGTACAAATAAAAAAGGAGTCAGGTTTTATTACCTGACTCCTTTTTTGATTTTATGCTGCCCGCACAGTTAAGTTTGCGGACTTGATAATGGGTAGCAGTTAATATGGCAGTCTTGTTTTGACGAGGAGCAGGGACAATTCACGAATTGTTCCCCAACTACCTACTGCCTATGACCGCCAGAAACCGTGAAGGTTGCAGTACTCTTTAGCTGTCACATTTGTAGCGTCGGTGAGAAAGACAGCCTCTGGTTTGTCGCCAGGCTTGAGGAATTTTCTCAGGACCATGTCATCTGTGTTGAGCTCAATCCACTCGATATAATGTTTCTCCTCCATGGGATGGGCAACACTGCCTACCTTAACAAGATAGCCGCCATCAATCTTCTCTACCTCAGGCACATGTTTTTCCTTGGATGCATCTACAGTATTGGCCTTCAACAAGGTCATTTCCTCACCACAGCAGCTCATTGCAGGATCTTCTGCATGAAGCATCTGAGCTATATTTCCGCACTTATTGCACCGATAAACACCAAGTTGTTCTGACATGTTTTTCTCCTTATAGTTTAAGATTTATATCCTTCGGACTATCTCCAAGCAGACAATCTCCATTGGAGTATTTAAAACTCGGATGGTGCCATGGACAAAGACCTCGCCCATGGCACCAACTGCTAGTAATTCTCGCCTAGAAGTTCAAAATGAGCCTTGGCATGGGCACAGGCGGGACAAACCTCACAGGGCTCTGTACCCTCGTGGAGGTAGCCGCAGTTCCTGCACCGCCAGGTGGTTTTTGCCTCACGTTTGAACACCCGGTTGTTTTCGATATTTGCCTTGAGATCCAGATATCGTTTCTCATGCTGTTTCTCTGCAACTGCAATGGCCTCAAAAACCTTGGCAATCTCTTCAAACCCTTCGGCCCTGGCTGTTACTGCGAACTCGGGATACATGGTTACATGCTCATAGTTCTCGCCTGCGGCAGCGGCTTCAAGGTTGTCCCTGGTAGAGCCGATGACACCGGCGGGAAAGGCTGCTGTGATCTCAAGCTCCTCACCGCTGTTAAGGAACTTGAAGAGGCGTTTGGCATGCTCTTTTTCCTGGTTTGCAGTCTCCTCAAAGATGGCCTGAATCTGTACGAATCCTTCCTTTTTTGCCTTGCTTGCAAAGTAGGTGTACCGGTTTCGTGCCTGGGATTCACCGGCAAAAGCCTTAAGTAGATTCTTTTCAGTTTCTGTTCCCTTTAGATTGCCCATGGATGTCTGTTCTCCTTATTTTTATTTGTTTTTATTGTAAATGTTCCAGCCTATTACCGAAATGCCCCGGCAACTGTTCCAGGATTGAAACGGCCAGGGTTATAGAGAATTCGCTGTTTATCCTATACTATATACCACATCATGGTCATTTGGTCTATGATATTTATTCTTTTCAGTTATGCAAGCAGTATGCCAGATTTGTTTGATAATTTTATATGCCCACCATGTCCTTGCGGACACAACGAAGCATTAAACACGATAGCTGTTAGCTGTTAGCTAAAAGCTGTTTCTAATAAAAAACCCGCCACGGCCGGAGCGAGACACCTTAACTGTATCATGATACAGGTCTGTTTCATACACCCAGACAGAAGATGAAACACAGCAATTCTAATTATAGATATCAGAGTTAGAAGGGCGACAGTCGGTATCCCCCGACTTTTTTGGTTCAGCAAGGGGATACCGACTGTCGCCTCTGATGTAAAACCAAAATTAAAACTGCTGTATGAAACATTGACAGGATAATTTCTCCACGATATTGTGCGTCAATTATCCATGGAGGTTATTAAACAATGCGGATCCATACCCCTTTTATCCTGCCGATGCTTGTAACGGTGACATTCGTTTGCCAGGCCGTTGCAGCACCGGTGTCGCTGCCCTTTGACCGCCCCCTTAAAGTAGAAGAGGCGATAGAGATGGCCCTTGCAAACAACCATGATATAGCCATGGCAGCAACTGAACTTGAAAAGGCAAGGGCTGCCCTTAAGAAGAGCGAGGCTGCCTTCATGCCAACGTTTACCCTGTTCAGCGAATACACGGCAGGAGATGCACCTTCTGCCTATCTCTTTAAAAAGATTGATCAGAGGGACCTGCCGGACAACCTGGACTTCAATGATCCCGGAAGCTTCACCAACCTTGAAACAGGGGTCATGGCAAGGCTCAATCTCTACAGGGGCGGTCAGGATCAGCTCTTCAAACAAATGGCCGCGTTTGACCTGACCTCGGCCGAGTCCACTGTGGATGGGGTTCAAAACGAAATCGTATCCATGGTGATCATCTCTTTTTTTTCGACATTAAAGGCCGGAGAGTATGTCGTCATTGCCGAAGATTCTCTGGCGACCGTTGAGGAACAGCTTAGAATCATGAGAATCAGGCATAAAGGCGGCAGCGTTCTTCGATCGGACATTCTCTCCCTTGAGGTAAGGGCGGCCGAGGCAAGGCAGGAGCTTGTAAAGAGCAGAAACCGCCATTCAAGCGCAATCAACGCCCTCACCACCCTTGTTGCCCATGAACCCGTGGAAAACCTTGAGCTTGACGGTAATTGTGAATGCCCGGTTGTGCTGCCCTCGACCTATGACAAGGCCATGGAGATCGCCCTTAAGGCGAGACCTGAAATGTTCAATGCGGCAGCCCTGGTGAAAAAAGCCCGCCTTGGCCAGCAAACAGCCATTGCCACCTATCTTCCGTCCCTGGATCTTGCGGCCCGCTATTACATGGACAGCGACAACCTCTCCTACTCAACCAGCAAAGAGAACTACACGGCAGGACTGACCTTTAAATGGGACATCTTCACCGGCGGCACCTCGGGCCAGGAGGTTATCCAGGCAAAGCAGGAGCTCCACCGGGCCATAAGTTTTGAACAGAAAATGAGGCTCATGGTTTTAAACGAGCTTAAAAACGCCTTTCTCAACCTTGAGGATGCCGTAGAACGCATCCGGGTCACCCGAACCAGTGTTGAAATGGCCAAAGAGACCCTGAGCCTGATCAAAATCAGGTATGAGGGAGGGTCAGACTCTGTGACCCGTTACCTTGATAGCGAACTTGCCTGGAACAGGGCAAGGATCAGCATGGCCGCAGCCTTTTACGACAAAAAAATCGCCCAGAGCGAGATTGCACGGGCAATGGGAATCCTCAGAACACTCTGGAATAAGGAGTCTCTATAACCCACATGTCCTTACGGACACAACGAACGAGGAAAACGATATATGTTAGCTGTCAGGTGTTAGCTGTTAGCCGGTAATAGATAGCTAATAGCTAATAGCTAAGGAGGAGGAAAATTCATGGGCCGTTTAAAACAGCTTTTCATAACCATTACCATATGTCTATTTACCCTACCGGTGGCAATTGCCGGAACAGATCCAAAAACCATACAGGCAGAGACAAAAATCATTGTAGATACCTGGCCTGCTGTTGGTACTGTAAGACCCAGGAGTCAAATCCAGATTGACGCACAGATCCAGGCCCAGGTAAAGACCGTTCATGTAAAGGCGGGGGACAGGGTCGCTCCCGGAGATCTCCTGATGACCCTTGACAGCCGCACGCCCCTGTCAAACCTTGACCAGGCACGCCAGGGACTTACGGCGGCAAACGCCGCACGACAAAAGGCCATTCAGGGTGTGAGGGCTGCAAAGGCGGCGCTGAACGAGGCTGAACTCAACTACAGGCGGATAAAAACCTATGTTGAATCAAATGCAGCCACCCCCAGGGAGCTTGAGACATCCGAATCCCGTTTCATCCAGGCAAAGGCCGGTTTTTCCATGGCCAGGGAGGCCTTGAGCCAGGCAGATTCAACCATTGACCAGGCAGAAGAAACGGTCAAACAGGCTCAAGTAGGCCTGGAATTCACCACACTCAGATCCCCTGTCAAAGGCGAGGTGATCCAACAGCTTGTGCAACCAGGCGATCTTGCCCTTCCCGGCAAACCCATGATCCTTTTAAGGACAGAAACCGGCTTTAGAATCGAGGCCCATGTCCGGGAGGGACTGGTGGGAAAGGTGTCTCCCGGTGCCCGGCTCGTCGCTGAAATCCCCACCCTGAACCTCCTGTGCTATGCAGTCGTTGAGGAAATCGTTCCCTATGCAGACCCTGAGACCCGCACCTTTCTGGTCAAGGCGGCCATAGATCAGGCCAAAATCCAGGGCCTCTATCCGGGCATGTATGCAAAACTTTTGATTCCTGAATCTGAACAGACGATCGTTGTCATTCCAGCCTCTTCGGTGATACGCACGGGCCAACTCGATCTGGTAAGGGTCAAGACAGACCAAGGATGGGAACGCCGCTACATCACCACGGGCAAGGTCCACGGGACGAACATCGAGGTGCTCTCCGGAATTTCACCCGGTGAAACAGTGGAGATACAAGAGGAGAGATGATCATGGATGAAAAGGCAAAAAGCACCGGCTTTATTTCCACCATTGTAGAACGTTTTCTGGATGCGAGGATCGCCGTTATCCTCATCGTAATCGCCCTTTGCCTTGGAGCCGCAGCCCTTATGGTCACCCCCAAGGAAGAAGAGCCCCAGATCATCGTTCCCATTGCCGACATCATCGTCAACGCTCCGGGAGCCACTGTAAAGGAGGTCGAACAGCTGGTATCAACCCCCCTTGAACGGCTTTTGTGGCAGATAGACGGGGTGGAGTATGTCTATTCCATATCCCAAAAAGAGATGGCCGTTGTAACTGTTCGCTTCCATGTGGGCGAGGACCGGGAGGAATCCCTGATCAAACTCTACAACCGAATCTCCATGCACATCGACCAGGCATCTTCGATTGTCCAGGGATGGGTGGTAAAACCCGTTGAGATCGATGATGTGTCCATTGTCAACATAACCCTTTATTCGCCGACAAGGAGCGACCACGAGCTAAGGAGAATCGGTCAGGAAGTCCTGGCAAGGCTCAGCCGCATTGAGAATATCTCGAAAACCACCATCCACGGCGGCAGGGACAGGGAGATCCAGGTGGAGCTTGTGCCGGAAAAAATGAGCGGCTTCAACATCTCCTTCACCGAGGTGGAGCAGGCCCTTCAGGGGGCCGACGTATCTGTCCTTGCGGGTAATTTTGACAGAAACAATATAAACTTCATGGTTTCAACAAGCTCGTTTCTCACCTCCATGGATGAGGTCAGCGCCCTTGTGGTGGGAGTAAACGAGGACAGGCCCGTGTATCTGAGGGAAATCGCCAGGATCGCAGATCAGCCTGCCAGGGCCAACGCCTACACCCATATAAGTTTTCCCCACAACCAAGACCTGATAAAAACCCCTGAACCTGCACCTGAACCCCCTGGAGGGACCGCAGATAAGAGAAGCCTGAAAGCCATTGATCCCCTCGACGAAAATCAACGGTTTCCTGCCGTCACCCTTGCCGTATCAAAGAAAAGGGGGACCAACGCCGTTGCCGTTGCCCAGGAGATCGTCCAGGAATTTCAAAACCTTGAACAATCCATCATCCCCCATGACGTCATGACCCAGATCACCAGAAACTACGGGGAAACGGCCCAGGAAAAGGTGGGAGGACTGATCAGTTCCCTCGGGTTTGCCATCCTGTCGGTTGTGATCCTGCTTGCCTTTACCCTGGGCTGGAGGGAGGCCCTGATCGTTGCCATTGCAGTACCCATCAGCTTTTCCCTGGCCCTTTTTGTAAACTATCTTTTCGGCTATACCATAAACCGGGTCACCCTGTTTGCCCTTATCCTCTCCCTGGGGCTCGTGGTGGACGACCCCATCACCAATGTGGAAAACATCCAGCGCCACATAAAACAGGGGGTTCTCGATCCCTTCAGGGCAACCCTTGCCGCCGTTGACGAAGTGCTGCCCCCGGTCATCATGTCCACCCTTGCCATCATCGTCTGCTTTGTGCCGTTGTTTTTTATCACGGGCATGATGGGACCCTACATGGCCCCCATGGCGGTGAACGTACCCCTGACCGTTAGCTTTTCGACCTTCTGCGCCCTGGCCATTGTTCCCTGGCTAACCCTTACCCTTTTAAAGAACGACAAGGATACTGCGTCGTCCACAAAAAAAAAGAAAGCTGGATCCGACGGGCCCGGCCGAACCTTTCGCTGGTATCGGAGAATAATCCTGCCCTTTCTCGAATCAAGGCTCAAAAGGAACCTTCTGTTCAGCCTGGTGGCGGTTCTTCTCGTTGCATCCTGCCTGCTTGCCGTGTTCAGGCTGGTCCCCTTGAAGCTGCTCCCCTTTGACAACAAAAACGAGTTCCAGATTATAGTGGACATGGCCGAAGGCACACCGCTTGAGCAAACCGACGCCGTGGTCCAGAAATTTGAGAGCTATCTTAAAACTGTGCCCGAGGTAACCATGGTTCTCTCGTTTACCGGCACATCCTCACCCATGGACTTTAACGGAATGGTCCGCCATTATTACATGAGGGATCAGGGGAACCTTGCTGACCTGAGGGTTCTTTTAAAACCCAAAGACCAACGTAAATTCCAGAGCCATGCCATTGTACTAAGGCTGCGGACAGACCTTGAACAGATAGCCAAAAACAACAACGCCAGAATCAAACTTGTCGAGGTCCCCCCTGGGCCGCCGGTGCTTGCAACCCTTGTGGGTGAAATTTATGGCGAGCCGAGCCTTGACCATGGGGACCTCGTTGCTGCGGCAGATCATTTGACCTCCATCATGGAACAGGAAGAGTTTGTGGTGGACATCGACACCATGCAGGCTGCGCCCCACGACCAGATCGACCTTATAATTGACAAAGAAAAGGCAGCTCTCCACGGCATATCCACAAGAACCATAACAACCACCCTAAAAGGTGCAATGACGGGCCTTACCCCGGCGATGGTACACCTTTCAAGGGAAAGACAGCCGCTGAAGATAAGGGTTACCCTGCCAAGGGAACTCCGCTCGTCCCCAGGCGACCTCATGACCCTGCCCATGCGTACAAGTTCCGGAGCCATGCTCTCCCTTGGAGAACTTGTAACCATTGAAAAAAAACCAAGCAGCCAGCCCATCTTTCACAAAAACCTGGAAAGGGTTGTATATGTCCTTGGTGATACTGCTGGAAGGGCCCCTGCCGAGGCTGTCCTTGACATGCAGTCCCGCCTGGAAAAAGATCCCATGCCCCCCGGCACATGGGTGGTCTGGTCCGGAGAGGGTGAGTGGAAAATCACCCTCAGGGTATTCAGGGACATGGGTATTGCATTTGCCGCAGCCCTTGTGGCCATCTACATCCTGCTTGTAATCCAGTCGGGTTCACTGTCCATGCCGGTTCTGATCATGATGGCCATCCCTCTTACCTTACTGGGCATCCTGCCGGGTTTTTTATTGTTGAACCTGATCGGCACATCCCATGTGGCGGGTTTTGCCAACCCGGTTTTCCTGACGGCCACGAGCATGATCGGAATGATTGCCCTTGGCGGCATAGTGATAAGAAATTCACTTGTTCTAATTGAATTTATCCAGGAGGCCCTGGACCGGGGAACTCAACTGAAAGAGGCTATCCTCACAAGCGGGGCCATCCGCATGCGACCCATTCTATTGACGGCCCTTACAACGGCCATAGGTGCCTTTCCCATCACCTTTGACCCTGTATTTTCCGGCCTTGCCTGGGCATTGATATTTGGTCTGTTTGCCTCGACCCTGTTCACCCTTGTGCTTATTCCTGTGGCCTATTTCAGCCTTGTAAAGCAGTAGGGAGTGGGGGCGTTGGGAGAGAACACAGCCTGGCGATCAGCAATTCTAAGTATAGATATCAGAGTTGGGGGGGGCGACAGTCGGTATCCTCTTAGCAAGGGAATACCGACTGTTGCCTCTAGTGTAAAACCAAAATTAGAACTACTACCTGGCAATGTTTTAAATGGAACTTATTGTCCGACTATGATACAAATATGTATCTTGCCTGGGGATGAGAATGCCAGGTATTAATTATTAGCAGCCAGCTAATTTAGCTTTTAGCCTTTAGCTATTAGCTTTTAGCTTTTATTTCCACCCCTTTTCAGGCTGACAGCTGATAGCTAACAGCTAAGAGAACTGTTTATGGTTTACATTGACGAGTTCATATCCGACAGAGAGACCCTTGAGCTTGTGCTTGACAATCTCAGGGACGGCATCGTGGCCCATGACCTGGATAGGAAAATTATATTCTTCAACCGGGAGGCGGAAAAGATCACCGGATTTTCAAAGGAAGATGTCATGGGTAAAGATTGCCACAAGGCCTTTGGTGCACCCCTTTGCGGGGATCGCTGTTCCTTTTGCGATGATAATTATCCCGACCTGAAAGCCCGGCTGGATTTCCCCACAACTATTATCGCCAAGTCAGGCAAACTCCGGCACATTGAAATGAGCATCACCGGGATCTTTGAGGGGGAGACCTTCAAGGGTGTCATTGCATCGTTCAGAGACATGACCGAATTCACCGAACTTGCGGCCCGGGCCCACGAACTTTCATCCTTTTCCGGGATAATCGGCAAAACCAGTTCCATGCGCCAGATCTTTCAACAGATAATGGATGTGGCAAAATATGACTATCCCGTGCACATCCATGGAGAGACAGGCACGGGCAAAGAACGGGTGGCCGCCGCCATTCACTCGGAGAGCAAACGAACCCAGGGTCCCTTTGTACCGGTCAACTGCGGTGCCATCCCAGAAGGTCTTGTGGAGAGCGAACTCTTCGGCCATGTCAAGGGGGCGTTTTCCGGGGCAGTAAAGGATAGAAAGGGGCGGTTTGAACTTGCCGACAACGGCACTCTGTTCCTTGATGAGGTGGCGGAACTTCCAAAACAGATGCAGGTCAAGCTGTTGCGCTTCCTCCAGGAGGGTATAGTTGAAAGGGTGGGCAGTGAAACAACCGTTAAGGTGGATGCAAGAATCATCAGCGCCACCAACAAAGACCTCACAGCCGAGGTGCAAAGGGGAAATTTCAGGCAGGACCTGTTTTACCGCCTCAACGTCATTCCCATAAATCTTCCGCCCCTGCGGGCGAGGCGCAATGACATTCCCCTGTTGACTGCCCATTTTCTCAAGCGGGCTGAAAAGGACACCCAGGACCCCATACCCACCTTTTCCAAGGACGCCATCCGGGCCATGATGGATTATGACTGGCCCGGCAATGTAAGAGAACTGCAAAATGCAGTTCAGTTTGCCATTGTGCGGTGTAAATCCAACGAAATCATGCCCATGGATCTGCCCATGGAGCTTAGAAATATTTCTACGAACATGCCTGTTTCCCCTACCCAGGAAAAACAGACAACCTCGGGGAAGCTTGATCTTGACTCTGTAATAACGGTCCTTGAACGCACCGGGGGAAACAAGGCAAAGGCAGCCAGGGAACTCAACGTAGGCAGGGCCACACTCTATCGATTCCTTGAAAAAGAACAAAGGGCGGCAGATTTTGCAGCAACCCTCAAATAAGAAAAAGGACTATAGTCCTTATATCCGCAAGGTCACCTGGATCGGATTCGGGGTTAATGTCCTGCTTACCTGCATTAAATTTGTGGCAGGAATTTTAGGACAGAGTCAGGCCCTGGTGGCAGATGCAGTTCACAGCCTCTCTGACACGGTAACGGATCTTGCCGTAATCCTGGGATCATTTTTCTGGTCAGAACCGCCTGACCAATGCCATCCCTACGGCCACCAGCGCATTGAAACCATGGTCACCCTGGCCATTGGCGCGATACTTTTCATGACTGGAGCCGGGATCGGCTGGCAAGCAATTACAACCATGCGCGGGGAATCCGTGCCTCCTTCACCCACAGTTTTTGCCCTGGCAGCAGCCATGCTCTCCCTTGTCACCAAGGAGATTCTTTTTCAATGGACCGACCGTGCCGGGAAAAAGGTACGGAGCACGGCTCTGTCGGCCAATGCCTGGCATCACCGTTTAGACGCCATAAGTTCAATCCCGGTTCTTTTAGCACTTGCCGGCGCCATGCTCTTTCCCAACCTCACCTTTCTTGACAGCGCAGGGGCTTTGATTGTATCTGTATTTATCATCCAGGCGGCGTTCAAGATCATGCTCCCCGGATTTAGTGAACTCCTTGGAAGGGGTGCCCCGGAGGATACCCTTGCCGCAATCAATGATCTTGTCATGACCCATCCCGAAGTAATCGAGATCCACCAGCTCAGAACCCGCTACCTTGGGTCAAACCTCTATATTGATTTTCACCTGGTCCTGAACAGGCAGCTGACCGTTCAGCAGGGTCACGATATTGCTGAAAGGATAAAAACCCACATCCTCTCAACGACCAGCGAAGTTGCAGACATTGTTATCCGCATCGAACCCGGGGATCTTTCCTAAAATCCCCATGGACAGAGTGAGAGAACCATCCGGCCGCAGTGAAGGTTGAAAGCCCCTTGTTTCTTGTTTCAAGTTTCTTGCTCCCCCTTTGATTTTGAATGTTCAGGTCAGGACAACCAAAGGAACTCTAAAGCCGAGACTGCCACAATGTGGGAGCCAAGCGTTGACAACCCTGCCCGTATCATATACCCTGCTCCATGATATAATCAAAAAAAGAGAAAAAGATATCATGGAGCAACAGCAGTTTAAGCAGATAAGAGCGGCACTGGACAAAACCCAAAAACAGATGTCCCAGCTCATTGGAACATCCATCAAGGCCGTCCACAGCTATGAACAGGGATGGCGAAAAGTTCCCCACCATGTGGAGCGTCAGCTTCTTTTTTTGCTGGTAAGGCGGGATAAGAACAACAGGACAAAACTACCTTGCTGGGAGATCCTCAACTGCCCGGACGAGCTCAGGGAAAAATGTCCTGCCTGGGAGTTTAATTCAGGGGATCTATGCTGGTTCATCAACGGAACCATATGCAACGGCAAGGTTCACAGGACCTGGGAAGAAAAGATAGAAGAGTGCCGAACCTGTCCTGTTTTTACAGAGTACATCACCCTTGACCTTTCTCCCTGTCCCCCAGGATAACCTCTGCAAGTGTTACACCCAATATGGCCACACTCTCCATATCAAGGCAAAGGGCAACGGTCCGGTCAAACAGAAGATTCGCAACCCCGGGAAACTCATCGTCCCTGTCGTTAAAGTTTAAAATCACAGTTACATTGGGTAGAACAGGTATGGTAACCGAAAGATCAAAGGTTGAGGCAAAGGGAGAATCTTCTGCCCCGAGTGCCAGACAACCTTGCCTGAGCAGATTGACCCGCCCATCAAAACCCCTCTCCAGAACCTGAATGACATTTGAACCAAAATAAGTGACAAGGGGCCCTGCATCTGGAAAGTCCCTGAAGTTCATCCATTGACCGTTGGGGATGGGCCGTGCTCCAGGGGCCATGAGCACGTACTTTAAAAGAACTACACTCACAGGGAAAGAGGCGGTTTTACCCCGGTCGTCGGTCACCCCGTCAGAACCAACAGTATACTCCCGATCTATATAGGGAATTACAACTCCACCTTCACTTTTTTTCCCACCGATGATCGGGGCAATACGTTCAAGATCTATCTCTGAAATTTTCTTTAAATAATTTTCATAGGTTTTCCGGAATACATCTGCCTTTTTCATATCCATCCTTTTTTACAAGAGACTTGAAACAAGAAACAAAGTTCAGTCCTGATTCAAGTTTCAACCTTTGTTGTGTCCGTAAGGACATGGGGGTTATAACTATGTAGAGATAACAAGATTTCGATGAAAGGTGCAAGAAAAAACCTTGCATTTTCTCCACAAACCGTGTTGTTACATATTTAAAAGAAGGAGACCTATCTATGAAACGATGCAGATGGGTGACGGATGACGATATTTACAGGGAGTACCACGACAAGGAGTGGGGAGTTCCCCTTTTTGACAACCAGAAGCTTTTTGAGATGCTCGTCCTTGAAGGAGTCCAGGCAGGGCTGAGCTGGATCACCATTTTAAAGAGGCGCAGGGCTTACCGGCTTGCCTTTGACAATTTTGATCCCGGAGCCATGGCCCGCTGGGACGATGGAAAGATTGAAGCCCTTATGACGGATCATACCATCATCAGAAACCGCCTAAAGATAGAGGCTGCAAGGAACAATGCCGCAGCCTATACGGCAATGATGGATTCCGGCGAAGATTTTGCACGCTTCCTCTGGTCGTTTGTGGGGGAAACCACCATCCATAACAGATGGAAAAATCACCAGGAGATTCCCACTCAAACGGCAGAATCAAAGGCCATGGCAAAAGCGTTAAAGCTCAAGGGGTTTAAATTTGTCGGCCCTACCATCTGCTATGCCTTTATGCAGGCCGTGGGCATGGTCAACGACCACCTGGTTGACTGCTTCAGACATCAAGAAATAGAAAGAATAAAAAGGAAAGAAACAATGAACCAATATGAATTTTATCTTGTGGAAAAAAAACCGCCCATTGCCTGGGTTTTCCTAAACCGGCCGGCGAAGAAAAATGCCATGGGACCTTCAGCCTGGCAGGAACCCGAATCTATTTTCAACGACCTTGACAATGACCCTGAAATCCGGGCTATTGTCATTGCAGGCAAGGGATCAAGCTTTAGCGTGGGAATCGACCTCATGGGCATGGTGGGTGAACTTCCAGAACTCATGGACAACGAACAAAAGGGCGGGGTCAAGTGGAAACTTCTGCCAAGAATCAAGCGTCTCCAGGCGGCCATCTCCTCGATTGAACGATGCAGAAAACCCGTGATCGCAGCCATCCATGGTTATTGCATCGGCGCAGGCCTTGACCTTGCAACTGCCTGCGACATAAGAATCTGTTCAAAGGACGCCATCTTTTCCCTGAGGGAGGCTGCCGTGGGATTTGTCGCGGACGTCGGAGTTCTCCAGCGCATACCGGCCATTGTGGGCCAGGGCCATGCCAGGGAGCTTGCCTATACGGCACGGGATATCCCGGCCGAGAGAGCAGAACAGATCCAGCTTGTGAACAATGTCTATGACACAAAGGAGAGTCTGATGGAAAACGCCGCAATACTTGCCCGGGAGATTGCGGACAACTCACCCCTTGCCGTCCAGGCATCCAAGGATGTTCTCAACGCATGCGTAGGTAAATCCGTTCAAGATGGACTTGACTACGTTGCCTCAATCAGCGCCAACATCATCCCGTCCAACGACCTGATGGAGGCCCTCACCGCCTTTGGAGAACGGCGAAAGCCCAAATTTTCAGGCACCTAGTTTTTTAAGGAGCTGGTTTGCAGCCGTGAGCAGGGGATCCCACACCGGGCCAAAGGGAGGAGCATAGGCAAAATCGGTCTGGAAGAATCCCTTTACATCCATTCTGTTGTGCAGGGCAACCGCAGGGGCATTGATCCTGTGGGCCACCCCCTGCTGGCCGACCATCTGAACTCCCAGGAGCCGCCCTGTGTTTTTGTCGCCTGTCATGGCAGTATAAATGGCGGTGCTCCCCTTTTGGGCATGGGCCTTGGAACTGTTTTCCACGACCACCTCCACCGGGTCAAACCCGGCGGCCTCAGCCTCCCTGGGTGTGAGACCCGTTCTAGCGATCTCAAGATCAAAGAACTTGAAAACAGCCGTCCCAACAACCCCGTCCAGGCGGGTTTCAACCCCGCAGACATTATCGGCAACGGCCCAGCCGGCCCGGTTGGCCCTGAGGGCAAGGGGAATCCAGCACCGTTCGCCAGTGACCAGGTGGAAGGCATCGGCACAATCGCCTGCCGAATAAATATCCGGATCAGAGGTCCTGAGTTGATCATCCACTGAAATGGAATCGGAAATGCCCGTAGCAAGGCCTGCATCCATGGCAAACTCGCTGTTGGGTCGAACACCCGAAGCCACAATCACCATGTCGGCGTCAAGATCCACGGTGTCGCAACGCACACGCATGGAATCCTTGTGGGTGACGATGGAATTGATGGCTTGTCCAGCATGCATGGCCACACTGTTTTTTGTCGCCGTTAAGCTGACCACCCGGGAGAGTTCAGGGTTCATCCAGGGCAGAAACCTTGTGCCGGGTTTGACCATGGCGACCTCAATCCCCCTGGCCCTCAGGGCTTCACACATTTCAAGCCCCACATAACCCATGCCGATGATCACCGCCCTCTGCACATCTTTCATACCGATAAATTGTTTTATCCTCCGACCATGGTCAAGGCTCTTGAGGGGAAACACCCCGTTATGATCCAGCCCTGGAATGTCGGGCATTACCGGTGATGCCCCCGTTGCTATGAGAAGCTTGTCATAGGTCAGGGTAAAAGGCTTCTGGTCAGCCTCCATGCCCCTTACCACCTTGGCCCCGGGATCTATTGATTCGACATTGTGATCAAGGCGCAGGTCAATGTGCTGCTTGTTTATAAAGGTATCGGCATCCCTTACAACCAGCTCTTCGATCCCTGTTTCCGGCTCCGCAATATTATAGGGCATGCCGCAGGCGCTGTAGGAGACATCCCTGCTCCTTTCAAGCACCACCACCTCAAGTTCCGGCATCCTTCTTTTTGCCTTGCTTGCAGCACTCATCCCGGCGGCATCCCCGCCTATAATTAAGAATCTCATAGAATCTCCCTATTTAGGAATTACAGTTTTTTGTCCCAGTCAAACTCCCTGGAGGTAACGGCATCTTCGAGCCTGAGAATCTTTCGCTCAAGGGTTTTAAATCGGCTATAGACGCTCCTTACAGAGGCCCTTCTCGACGATACATAGTTCTGGTAAAAATCACCCTCCTCCTCGGAATGGATGGGAGCTACCGGTGCAGGCTTCATAAGAAAGGCCGCCAGAAAATAGAGCCCGACAACCGGCCAGAACCCGCTTATGAACAGCAGGAATATGGCACCGGCCCTGACCAATAGAACCGAGAGATCAAACCTGTCGGCAATCCCCTTACAAACACCCATGAACACACCGCTCCTCGAACGGAAAAAATTCTGGTCAAGACCTGTAAAGCTTCTGCTCCAGCGGGCATGGCGGCCCCTTGTTCCGAACCTGCCGCGCCCCTGACGATTATAATATCCTTTGGCCATGGCGACTACACCTCCTTTTTTCCATGCTCCATGAGAATGGTCTCCAGGGCATCCACCCTCTGTTCCATTCTCGAAAGTCCCTGGTAAATCTCCTGGATCATCCTTGCCTCCTCGTTTTTTTCCTCCTTCTGGTCGGGGGAAAGACCGCCTTTTACCATTCGGATGACAAGTATAATTGCACCGCAGACAATAGCCAGAAACACGAGACCGCCTGCAAACAGAAAGCCCAGGAAATAAAATCCTCCATGCATCATTGTCTCTCCTTTTCCACAGGTATCGGTAAATTAACCCGGGTCAGGGGCTGAGCATCATCCATACTTACACCTCACCTTTCCGGTTGGATCCGGATGATTTCAGCCGTTCAAGTTCCTGCTCGATCTCGTCGTCGGTGGCAAGGGATTCAAACGCCTCGTCAAGGGTGGGTTTCGTGCCGAAATTGACAAGATCGGCCTCGGCCTCCATGCGGTTAATGCGGTTTTCAAAGGCATCAAACCGGGCCAGGGTATCGGAATTGTCCATGCGGCGGATCTCCTCCCGGGCCTGGCGTTTTTTCCTGGCATGGAGATGTCGCTGGACAAGCATCCTCTTTTTTTCCCTTGAACTTGCGAGCTTTTCCTCGAGCTGAACGATATCATCCTGGTATTGGGCGACAAGACCTGCAAGCTCTTCAATCTCTTCGTTCAAACTGTCCACGACCTTTGCGAACCGCCTGCGTTCAACAAGGGCCTGCCTTGCAAGGTCATCCCTGTTCCTTGAAACGGCAAGTTCCGCCCGCATGCTCCAACTGTCCATCTGTTCTTTTGCCCGGGCAAGATTCTGTTCAACCCGTTTTTTGCCTGCCATGGTGCCGGCACAGGCGGATTTAAGCTCCACAAGGGTGTCCTCAATCTCGCGGATCATGAGCTTGATGAGCTTTTCAGGATCTTCGGCCCTGTCCAGCATCCCGTTGATGTTTGAATTTATGATATCCTTGAATCTTGTAAAAATACCCATGATTTTTCTCCTTTTGTTGGGGGTTTCCCTTAACTGAAAGCACGATGCGTGCCAAGTTCCCCAACTCTTACCATGTCAAAGGCCCCCATTGCCTGGAGAGGCCCAATACCAGGGGTATTCAAGTAAAAATCAAACAACCGGCAACGAAAAACCAAGTTGACAAAGCAGCAAGGCAAGTGGTATTGATGACCAATTCAAGGTGTAAAAAAACACAAAAAGGGCAAACAAACCATGACCATCTCCAATTCCCCATTCTCTTCTCTGGGCTCGACCACTCACGAGGCCCTTGGTCATTCAGAGGCGTTCCTCGATTTCCAGGAACGCCTCGCCCGGGTCGCCCCCATTGACCGACCGGTTCTTTTGCTTGGAGAACGGGGAACAGGTAAGGAACTTGCCGCAACAAGGCTTCACTTTCTCTCCCACCGCTGGCAGGGTCCGCTGATCACCTTAAATTGCGCATCCCTTACCCCGGCGCTTGTCGAAGCCGAACTTTTCGGCCACGAACGAGGTGCATTTACAGGGGCGGACAGTCGCCGCACAGGCCGCTTTGAAGCGGCAAACAACGGCACCCTTTTCCTGGATGAGATCGGAGCCATCCCCATGGAGATCCAGGAGAAGATACTGCGGGTGGTTGAATACGGCAGGTTTGAGCGGGTGGGAAGCTCGTCACCCATCGAGGTGAATGCCAGAATTATCAGTGCAACCAACGTTGACCTTGCCGCAAGAAGCGAAACCGGCAAATTCATGCCAGATCTCCTTGACCGCCTGAGCTTTGAAGTGTTGTTTCTCCCGCCCCTGCGCAACAGAAACGGGGACATCCCCCTCCTTGCCGAGCACTTTTCCCGGGAAATGGCCAGGGAACTCGGCATGACTGAAACTCCCAGGTTTTCCACCGAAGCCGAAGCCCTTCTTGAGGCTCACCCCTGGCGGGGAAATATCAGGGAGCTTAAAAACGTTGTTGAGCGAGCAGTCTACCGTTCCAGCAATCATACCATCAGGGATGTCATTTTCAACCCTTTTTCCTCACCCCACGGCAATTTGCCGGAAAGGCCCGACTCTCGCGAAGAGCAAAAAAAGGCTGCTTCAGCCCCTGGGGATATTTTCCCCGACTTCACGTCCATGCCCCTTAAATCCGCCGTCTCAACCCTGGAAAAAATACTTTTAGAACGGGCACTTGCCAAATCCAGACACAACCAGAAACGGGCAGCAACCCTATTAGGCCTATCCTATGACCAGATAAGGGGGCTTATTCGAAAACATCGACCTTGAAAAAGAGTCCAAACGTGATTAATATGTGAAACGTTTATTTTTAAAACAGATTCATCAACCAATTCACACAGGGGGAGCCTTCACTTGTTCACAGAAACCATTACTTTTCAGGCAGCCTTCATGGCGGGACTGCTCTCATTTTTTTCACCCTGCATCCTCCCCCTTATTCCAGCCTATTTCACCTTTATTACAGGGCTTTCCCTTGATGAATTAAGTCTCGATAATAGGGAAATTCGAAAAAAGGTGATGCTCTCCACCCTGGCCTATGTGTCCGGTTTTTCGTTTGTATTTATTCTGCTGGGGGCGTCCGCCTCGTTTCTGGGCAGCTTCATGGCTGAATACACCTGGCTTATCCGGTATCTTGGCGGGGCTATTGTGATCATTTTCGGCCTTCACCTGCTCGGTGTTATCAATATTAAGGAGCTCAACTTTGAACGAAAGATCCACCTTAACCAAAAGCCCGTCCACCTCATGGGCACCTTTGTCATCGGCATGGCCTTTGGTGCTGGATGGAGCCCCTGCATAGGACCGCTTCTAGGCTCTATCCTGATTGTTGCAGGAAGCCAGGATACCGTTGTCAAGGGCATGGTCCTCCTTGGAATTTATTCGGCTGGGCTTGCCATTCCTTTTATTCTGATCTCCCTGTTTATAAATCGGCTCCTCGATATCATGCGGCGGGCCACCCGGGTTATATCTTACATCAACAAAATATCCGGCATTCTCCTGATCGTCCTTGGCATTCTGCTCATTACGGACAGATTCAGAATCCTTGCCGGATTATAGACAAAAAGGACCTGATCACCATGAAAAAAAAGATTCTCACCACTCTGCTGGCCCTCGTGTTCGCTGCCATCCTCCTGCCCCTTACAGCATCGGCCAAGGAGATCAACTGGCAGAAGTACGACAAGGGTATGGCCATGGCAGGCGAACAGAACAAAAAAATATTTATCTACTTCCACGCAGAGTGGTGTTCCTACTGCTCAAAGATGGAACGAACCACCTTCAATCAATCTTCTATAATAGACTATATAAATAAGAACTTCATTGCGATCAAGGTTGATTCTGACCGGGAGCAGGAAGTCGCAAAAAAATATTACATCAGGGGCCTTCCAGCCCTGTGGTTCCTTAAAGCCGATCATACTAAAATTACCACCCTGCCGGGATATGTCGATGCAAAGACCTTTGACAGCATACTGAGATTCATAAACACCGAAAGCTATGATAAAATGACCTACAAAGATTTCAAAAAAACACTATAGGGAGGAGGTTTCCATGCCAATCTATGAATATCGATGCGAACGCTGCGGCGCAACCTTTGAAAAGCTTCTCTTTAAAGGAGAGGAAAACGGGATAAAATGCCCTGAATGCGGAAGCAAAGCCGTTATAAAGCTAATGAGCGCAGCAAGCTTCATGGGGCCTGGCATTGGCACCTGTGCCGCAGGTACCCCCAGGGAATTTTCCTGAGCCGGCTGACACCCGAGGAGCAGTTTGCTCCCCATGGGATAGCTGTTAGCTTTTAGCCGTTAGCGATTAGCTGTTAGCTAAAAGCTAATGGCAAACAGCTAAAAGCTGTTTTTTATAACCCCCCATGTCCTTTTGGACACAACAAAGAATGAAATTTAAGAGCAGTTAGCTAAAAGCTAACAGCTAACAGCTAAAAAGGAGAAAGAATGATCCAGTTAGACACAACCATGGGAGAAATCCTGATTGAACTTGACCAGGAAAAGGCACCAAAAACCTGTACCAACTTCCTTGAATACGTCAACTCCGGCCACTACGACGGCACCATCTTCCACAGGGTGATCGACGGCTTCATGGTCCAGGGCGGCGGCATGACCGAAGATATGGTTGAAAAACCCACCAACCCGGCCATCGAGAATGAGGCCGACAACGGGCTGACCAACGCTCCCTACACCATTGCCATGGCAAGAACCATGGCGCCCCACAGCGCAACGGCCCAGTTTTTCATCAACGTAAAGAAAAACGATATGCTTGACTTTAAATCTAAAACGGCCCAGGGATGGGGATATGCCGTTTTCGGCAAGGTGACCAAAGGCCAGGGAGTGGTCAACAAGATAAAGGCAGTTGCCACGGGCAACAAGGCGGGCCATGGTGACGTGCCAAAAGAGCCCATAACCATCCTCAAGGCCCGGGTTGTTGACCAGGAAAAAGATTAGGGACTCGGCAACAAATTAAACCTCTGGAGCCTCCATGGGCATTGTAACAGATATTGTTTTCATACTTGTAGCAGGCATGATCGGAGCGGTTGTGGCACGCCTGCTCCGCCAGCCCCTTCTTCTCGGTTATATCCTCGGCGGTGTCCTTGTGGGACCCTATACCCTAGGCCCCAAGGTAACTGACACCCATGTGATAGAGCTTCTTGCCGAAATCGGAGTTGCCCTGCTGCTCTTTGCCCTTGGCCTGGAGTTTTCCCTTAAAAAACTTAAACCGGTCCGCTTGATCGCCCTCGTGGGAACCCCGATTCAGATCGGGCTGGTCATCCTCATGGGGTGGGGTATTGGCCTATGGTTTGGGTGGAACCACACCGAGTCCCTGTGGTTCGGTGCCTTTATCTCCCTTTCGAGCACCATGGTGATCCTCAAGACCCTGGAGAGTCAGGGATATCTCGGCGCCCTGTCCAGCAAGGTGATGATCGGGATACTCGTTGTTCAGGACCTAGCCGTGGTGCCCATGCTGATCATCATGCCCACGGTTGGCAGCCCTGATGCCGGTCTAATGGTTCTTGGCATGGCTGCCGTCAAGGCGACCCTGTTCCTCCTTGCCATGATCTTTCTGGGCTCCCGGGGAATTCCGGCACTCATGCGCATGGTGGCCCTTGCCGATTCAAGGGAGATGTTCATGCTTGCCAACACGGCAATCGCCCTTGGCGTCGGCTATGCAACCTATATGCTGGGGCTTTCCTTTGCCTTTGGCGCCTTTGTTGCCGGAATGGTGCTCAGCGAATCTGAGTATTCCCACCAGGCCCTTGGGGATATCATTCCCCTGAGGGACCTTTTCGGACTTCTCTTCTTTGCCTCCCTTGGCATGCTCATCGACATCGATTTTCTGAAGGCAAACGTCGGGCTTATAATTCTCCTTACCGTGGTCGTCTCCATTGTCAAGGGAGGTGTCTTCTGGTCCCTTGCAAAGATGTTCCGATACGGCAATGTGGTACCCATGGCCCTTGGCCTCGGCATGTTCCAGGTGGGCGAGCTATCGTTTCTCCTAGCCCGAGTAGGAGTTGATGCAGGAAATCTTCCCCGGGACAGGTACGCACTTTTCCTTGCCGTCGGCATCTGCACCATGGTTCTCACCCCGCTTCTTTCCAACCTTACCACCCCCATCTATGCAAGGATTCGCAAACAGGGAAACCAGATCCTGGAAACTATCAACATTCCCCAGGATCCCTTGAAAGACCATGCCGTCATAATTGGTGTCGGAAGAATCGGAAGCCAGATCGCCCTGATTCTGGAAAAACTGGGCCTGGGATTTATCCTTGTCGAACAGGATACCCGGCGGATGGAAGTCGCAAGGGCCAACGGGTGGCCCATTGTCTGGGGCGACGCCCAGCAGGAGGCCGTTCTCAGGGCAACGGGCATCAAAAAGGCAAAGTTAGTCATCATCACCACACCCTCCCCTGCGGACAGCCGACAAATTGTGGAACAAATTAAAAATCAGGTCCCGACTCTTGCCATTGCAGCAAGGGCCTCAAGCGAAGATCACCTTAAACAGCTCTACGAAAAAGGGGTGACCCAGGCCATCTATCCCGAACTTGAGGCTGGACTTGAGCTCACCCGCCAGGCACTGCTCTCGTTTAACCTGCCCCTGGCCGACATCCAGCGATTCAGCGATTCTGTCAGACAGGAACAGTATGCAGCCGTGTTTGAGGCCCATCCCGAATACAAGAAGCTTTCGGCAAGGCAGAGTGCAGAGGCCCTGCTGGTTCTCCACTGGATTGAACTGCCCCCCCAGAGCCATATGTGCCGGCAAACCATCGCCCACCTCAACATCAGACTTAAAACAGGGGTCAACATTGCAGGCATCCTAAGAGACGGGCGGCTGATCGCAAATCCCGGGGGAGACCTGGAACTTGCCCCCAACGACAGCCTGGCTGCCCTTGGTTCACCCCTTGAGATCGCAAACTTCAACAGATTGATCGCCCAATCCACACAGGATTACGCCTGACAACTGGCATAAGGACCGCAGATTAAATAACCTGTTTGAAAAAAAATCTTTTTCTGTTAATCTTGTCCATATCCACAAAAAACAGTTTGACCTGACGATATAGAGGGGAAAACATGAAATCTATCCGGGCAGATTACGACAAGGAAACCCAGCAAACAACCGTCAAGGAAGGAGCCAAACCCGAAGACTGGGTAAAGGTATGCACCCGTTACAACGACGATGTCCATCGCATCCTTGACGTTGAATCCATCGAGGGTTTTACCGCACTGTACCGCTGTTTTGACGACGACAATCGAGAAGCTTTTTATCTTGTCAACGAAGATAAAAGCCTGTTCCGACTCAGGAGAAAACACTTTCTGAGGAACATTGGCAAGGGCTAAACCAACCCGTTGTAAAACTCACGCTCGTGCATGCCCATGAGGTACAGGAGCCCGTCAAGCCCCACACTTGAAATTGCGATATTTGCCCTTTCCCTGACAATGGGTTTGGCATGGAAGGCAACCCCCAACCCTGCGATGCTGATCATAGGAAGGTCGTTGGCCCCATCACCAACGGCTATGGTCTGCTCAATGGAGATCTGCTCTTTCCGGGCAAGCTCCTTTAGCAGCAGAGCCTTTTTTTCACCGTCAATGATCTCGCCTGTCACCTCTCCTGTCACAACACCGTCCCGGATCACGAGCTCATTGGCATACACATAATCAAATCCCAGCAGATCCTTTAAATAGTCGCCCACAAAGGTAAATCCACCTGAAAGGATTCCAAGCTTGTACCCAAGCCCCTTGAGGGTGGAAGTCACAAGTCCCACCCCTTCCGACAGGGGAAGGGTTCGTGTAATATTTTCAAGCTCGCTCTGCTTGAGCCCCTTGAGCAGGGCCACCCTCTTTCTAAAGCTCTCCTTAAAATCGATCTCACCGGCCATGGCCGAACGGGTAATTTTTGCAACCTCGTCTCCCACCCCTGCAATCTTTGCAAGCTCGTCGATCACCTCGGCCTGGATCAGGGTAGAATCCATGTCAAAAACAACAAGCTTTCTATTCCGGCTGTAGATATTGTCCACATGAAAGGAGATATCTATGCCCATCCTGCTTGTGATCTCCATGAAGCTGCCCCGCATGGCTCTGATATCCAGGGGTTTTCCACTGACTGAGATCTGAATGCACGCCCTTGGATTTACAGGCTCCCTCTCAAGGGAAATTCTGCCGGTCAACCGAGTAATGCAGTCAATGTTCAGATCATTTTCCGCCAGTACCGCCGCCACACTTGAGATCTGGCGAGCCGTGATTTTTTTGCCAAGCAGGGTGATAATGCGCCTTTCCCGTCCCTGGGCTTTGACCCAGTGCTCGTAGGATGCCAGGTCAACGGGCTTTACGTCAATGGCAACCTCCAACTGATGACCTTCAAAGAGAATATCTTTAAAAATCGCTGAAAAATCTTCCCCTTTGGGGATTTCCACAAGAATGCCAAGGGAGATATGCTCGTGGATCACTGCCTGGCCGATATCAAGGACATTGGTGTTATACTCGGCAAGAATAGCCGTGAACTTTGAAACAAGCCCTTTTCTGTCTCGGCCGGAAATATTGATCAATACTGTTTTACCCATTAAGATATGCCCTTTGTTCATTGTTCGTTTTATTTATAAGAAACAGCTTTTAGCTCTTAGCTAACAGCTAAAAGCTAACCGCTAACAGCTATCGTGTTTCATTGTTGGTTGTGTCCGCAAGGACATGGGTTATATCAAACCATTCACAGGCTTTCCCATTCCGAAAAAACCCTATCCATATAGTATGGGCAGGGACAATACTCAAGGAAAGGCCTGCCCCCCCATGGTAACGCCGGACAAGTCCCTCTTTGTTCAGCTGGTTGATGTCCCGCCGTATGGTCTGGGGCATCACCTTGAAATCCGTGGCAAGCTCCTCAATGGATACATACCCCAGGGCCTGGACCCGCTCGACAATTCTGGCCTGTCTTTTCTGCATTTTATTAACCCTAAATCTTGAAGGCCTGACCTGGCTTTGGTACCAGAACCTTGAATCCCTCGTGCCCCAGGGTCTCTGCAAGCTTGAGAGAGGCGTGCTCCTCACCATGGACCAGGGCAATTTTTTTAACCTTGAGGTTGCACCCCTTGAGGAACCGCATCATCTCCTCCTTGTCGGCATGGGCACTGAAGCCATTGAGGGGGACCACATTGGCTTTTAAAGGATACTCCTTGCCGAGAATTCTCACCACGGGTGCCTCACCCTTTCTGCCGTCTTTGCGAAAGGCCCTGCCAAGGTCCAGGATACGCCGGCCCAGGGTGTTTTCAGCCATAAATCCAACTATGAGGATCGTATTTACAGGGTTGTGAATCCGATACCGCAGATGGTGAAGAATCCGCCCTGCCTCGCACATACCCGAAGCTGAAATCACGATGCACGACTCTTTTTTTCGCATCAGATCCATGGACTCGTCCACGGACGAAACAAAATTGACCCCTTCAAAACAAAAGGGATTAAGCCCGTTTTGCAGGAAAGTTTCATGGGTCTCCTGGTCGTAGAGTTCAGGATGCTCGCCAAACACCTTGGTCAGCCCCGATGCAAGGGGACTGTCCACATATACGGGGATCCTGGGAACAGCACCCCGCTCGTAAAGTTCATGGATCACGTAAAGGATCTCCTGGGTCCGGCCCAGGGCAAAAGCCGGGATCACAACCGACCCCTTTCGCTCGATTGCAAGGTTGATTTCCCGGGCCATGCTCAAATCCAGTTCCTGGGTTGTCTCATGGACACGATCCCCATAGGTGCTTTCCATGATCAGCAGGTCAATATCCCTATCCTCCTCGTTAAATTTAAGGCAGGGGTTCTTGATGATGGGCCTGTCAAACCTGCCAAGGTCGCCCGTATAGCACACCGTCCGGCGATCTTTGCCCTTGCCGTAATGGATTATGCTGATGGCCGACCCAAGAATGTGACCCGCCTCGTAAAAGGTGCAGGTCATATCCTTGCCAATGGTAATGGGTGTTCGATAGGGAACCCCTGAAAAATAACTGAGGGAAAGCCTGGCATCCGCCTCCCGGTAAAGGGGCTCCACCTGGGTCAGGGAATGGCGCTCTGCAATTTCAGCAATAGCCGCCCGGTTGAGCTTGTTTCGTCCTGATTTTAAAAGATTTCTGACCTCCTGGGCCTCCCGATTTGAAAGGTCATCGGCCACCCCTTTCTTCCCCGGGGTAACAAGGGCGGACCGGGCGTTCTTGTAGTTGAGATAGTCGGCATCGGATTCCTGGATATGGGCCGAATCGGGCAGGAGATAGCCGCAGATATCCTGGGTGCCCCGGGTGGTCATAATATGCCCGTTAAAATTTTCCTTCACAAGGAGGGGTATTCTGCCTGAATGGTCAATATGGGCATGGGAAAGCACCACATTGGTAATGGTAGCAGGGTCGATGGGCATGTTGGTGTTTTTTTCCCACACCTCCCTTCGTCTGCCCTGGAACAAACCGCAGTCCAGCAGTATGCGATCATGACCCGTGTCGATCATGTGCATGGAACCTGTTACCTCTCGTACAGC
>Ga0265295_1001399_pt1 | contig 42482 bp, 40 predicted proteins | sample Munlansysbiofilm_FD_192503 | JGI IMG/M metagenome (GOLD analysis project Ga0265295, IMG submission 192503) | Leachate microbial communities from a municipal landfill in Southern Ontario, Canada - Methane capture system biofilm | ecosystem: Engineered > Solid waste > Landfill > Unclassified ... | reverse complement strand
ATACCCATAAATAATTATAAATCAGGTATGGCTTATCTGCAGTAAAGGTGGTTGATGCAAATAGGGTATCTGTATTAAAAAGATGCACATCCTGACCCCAGCTTATGAGTTTCACATCCTGAATATTGCCATTGGTCTCAAATACTATGGAATCTGCAATTAGTAAGGGAGCATCATCATTGGTTGGGTCAACCGTAACCTCAACAAACACAAACAGGCTATCCTTACCCCTTAGCAAAATATCACGAGCAAGGGGTGTTGACTGGCCATCAACATTTATGCGATATGCCGAAGAATTTCCGCCCACAAGTTTTACCGATGAAATATTGATATCGCTGCCATTGCGATTAAAAACCTTAAAGCTCCGTGTTGCCGAGCCAATAGTTGTAAATACCGTATCGAAAAGCACCGTATCGGTGCTAAAGGATAGTTTAAAGGATGGATTAGTTGAGATTGGATCCTTTTGGCACGAGGCAAGCCAAACACCAGCAATCACAATAAATATAGGGATTAATGCTCTTTTCATTAATACTTTTTATTACCAAAATTCGATGAAAATAATCTATGCTAATAACCAACAAAGTTAAGAATTATTGCATGCTCCCTTTGCCAAATACCAGAATATATGGAAACAACACTAAATAATATAACTCTCAATTAGCTGATTGGCCTTCAACTTAATTCATCACAACTAAATGCAGTAAGCTGAAATTACAGTTTTTTAACAATGAAAACTTTTAAAGTGATGAAAGTTTTCTACCTTTGCAAGTTTATTTATAGAGATTATATCGTAATGGAAACAAGAGAAAAAATATTAAAAGGGGCAGGAAATCTTTTTATTAAAGAAGGGATTAGGGTAATAACCATGGACTCGATTGCACAATCGCTTGGTATTTCGAAGAGAACTATTTACGAAAACTTTAAGGATAAAGAAGACCTAATACACAACTTTTTAACAAAAGACGTTAGTGCACATAAGAATGAACTAATTAAGATTGTAAATAGCTCCGATAATGTTATTGAGTCTCTTTTCCAATTCGGTAAATACAATCGTGATGCCATTGCTAAAGTTAACCCTGTTTTTTTCGAAGATTTAAAGAAATACTACTCAGAAATGTTTGAGTCGATTAAAAGGAATGAAAAAATTGGTAATGGAGAAATATCCTACCTAATTCTTAAGCGAGGAGTAAACGAAGGCACCTTTGTAAAGTCTATTGATATTGACATAGTAAATACTTTCATTCATATTACCATGAACCATTTTTTTAAAACCGACAATCAGGATTGTATTTCTCACTCAAAGGTATGGGATTCTATTTTTTTCCCATACCTAAAGGGTATATGCACCGAAAAAGGTCTTGAGCATTTAGATGCTTTTTCAAACAAGAACAAAAACTTTGTAGATGTTTAGAGTTTTCTTTAAACATAATCACAACATCGGAGGTTTATTTGAATTGCAAAAACATTGTTTTAGATGAAAATAACTTACAACACATGAAGCACAAAATTTTAATCTTTTCTTTAGTATTCTTTATGGTTGGTCAGGTTTCTGGTCAGCAAAGTTTCGAACTTACACTTAAAGATGCACAAAAACAGGCCATAGAGCACAATAGAACTTTAAAAAACGCCTCGCTTGAAATACAAAAGGCTGAAGCTAGCCGTTGGCAAACACTTGCCTCTATGTTACCACAAGCCCATGTGAACCTCGATTATTCAAATTTCATGGGGTACGAAATAAATTTTAGTGGCATGCCAATTCCAATGAACCCCTCTGGAAATCTAACGGCACAGGTAGCAATCGCGCTCAGCGGGGCACAACTTGTTGGAACACAATTAGGTGCAATTGCCACAAAAATGGCCGAAATTAATTTACAGAAAACTGAGCAGGACATTGTAAATCAGGTCAAATCGCTGTATTACTCCGTTCTCATTATGAACGAAACAGTTACCCTACTCGGAAAAAGTTTAGACAATATTAAAAAACTACACGAGTTTACAGAGAATTCTGTAAAAGTAGGAGTTGCCGACCAAACCGATGCCGATCAGTTATTGGTGCAAATAGCCACTATGGAAACTACAATTAACTCAACCAAGCGCTCCCTCGAAATGCTGTACAACTCGCTTCGGTTACAAATGGGAATTGGTGTAAATTCGGAAATTATGCTAACACAAACCATTGAAGATCTCCTTAACATTGAAGGTGCTCTTCAACTTCTAAAGGCTGATTTTATTCTCGATAACAACTTTAACTACCAACTGGTAAAGCAATCGGCTGATTTATCGAAAAAGCAGATTGCCTTAAATGCATGGAGTTACGGACCAACCATAAGCGCATTTTATCAATACACTAAAAAATCATACTTTGGCAAGGATGAAGGTTTTAACATGACCCCTCCCAACCTGATTGGTGCAGCCATTGCAATCCCAATCTTCTCAAGTGGAGCTAGATATTCCAAGGTACGCGAAGCAAAACTTGCACACGAAGTACAGGTAAACACACTAGCCGACACTAAAGAAGCACTAGCAATTCAGCATAGCCAACTCCAATATAACCTAACTTCTGCTTTTGAGAGTTATGAAACCCAAAAAAAGAATATTGAGGTAAATCAGCGCATACTCGAAAATATTTCGAAAAAATATGAGCAAGGAATGGCTTCGAGCCTCGAAGTTACAACAACTGGTTCAAACCTAATTAATGCTCAGAATAGTTATGTTCAGGCATTAATGGAGGTTGTTACTGCTCAAATAGCCTTAGAGAAATTACTTAATACCGATAATCAATAATATACTAGTTAATAAAGCAAAAAGATGAATAAACTATTTAGAGCATTTATTGTTGGCAGCATGGCCCTCGTCGTTTTAAGTTGCGGAAATAAAACTGAGCAACAGGCTGAAGTTGAAAAAGTTGAAAAAGTTAAAGTTACCACGCTTAACAAAACAACTATTGCTCGTCACATTGAACTGTCAACCACATTACAAGGGTACGAAACAATGAACATTGCTCCCGCTGTAACAGGCATAATTGAGCATATTTACCAAGAAGTAGGGTCGACTATAAAAGAAGGCGACATGTTGGTTCGAATGGATCAAACCCAACTAAACAATACAAAGTTAGCTTTTGCCAACCTTGAGGTTGAGTTCAATCGTGTAAAAATGCTTTACGAATCGGGATCAATACCAGAACAAACCTACGATCAAACAAAATTGGCATACGATCAAACCAAACAGAATTTAGGTTTTCTAATGGAGAATACATTTTATAAGGCACGCATACCCGGAGTTATAGTGGCAAAAAACTATGAAGATGGTGAACTATATGCAGGGAATCCACCGATCCTTATTCTTACACAAATAGATGTGTTAAAAGCTCTTGTAAACATTCCAGAATCATATTTTCCATTGGTTAAAAAGGGTATGAAGATAAAACTACACTCCGATATTTATCCAAACCAAGCATTTGATGCAACGATTGAAACTATTTACCCAACAATTGATGCTTCTACGCATACTTTTCAGGCTAAGCTAAAAATTCCAAATGCTAAGGAATTACTCAGACCGGGTATGTTTATGCGCACAACCCTTGAGTTAGGCGAATTTGAAGCCTTTATTGCTCCTTATCAAGCAGTTTTAAAGCTGATAGGTGCAAACAACCGATACGTGTTTTTAAATGACAATGGCGTAGCCAAACGTGTTGATGTAACTTTGGGCCAACGTTTCGACGATTTGATTGAAATAAAGGCCAACGGCATAAAAGAGGGTGACGAAATTGTAACTGTTGGACAAGCAAAACTTGTTGATGGTGTCAAACTCGATATTATTAAGTAAAACAATTTGCAAGGGAAATCTACATTATTCCAAATGCGAAATGATAAGAAATAGTTTAAATATCAGAAAATGAGTATTTACAAAACAGCTATAGCTAAACCCGTTACTACCCTATTAATTTTTATGGGTGTAGTAATAATAGGTATATTTTCATTTTTGAAACTACCTATTGACCTATTCCCCGAACTAGAAATTCCTTTCATATCCGTTATGACCGCCTACCCCGGGGCAAGCGCCAACGAGATAGAGACAAACATAACTCGCCTACTCGAAAACAGACTAAATGCTGTTGAGGGATTAAAAGAGTTGGGTTCGTCATCTAAAGACAATATGTCCATGGTTTTTCTAGAGCTTGAATGGGGAACCAATCTCGATGAAGTAATAAATGATGTGCGCTCACATCTGGATATGATTAGGGATCAGTTACCCAAAGGAGCATCAAATCCTTTTATCTTTAAGTTTAACCTCAGCGCAATGCCCATTATTCAATTTGCCGTAACGGCAAATGAGAGCTATGCTGGACTTGATAAAATATTGGAAGAAAGTGTTATTCCTCGACTTAACATGGTTAATGGGATTGGTAACATATCCACTTCTGGCGCTCCTGAGCGCTATATCTATATTGATTTAAATCAGGAAAAACTCGATGCCTACAACCTTCCTCTTGAAGTTATTGGAACCGCCGTAAGCACCAATAATCTAAACCTTTCGTCGGGTACTGTGAAAATGAAGAAAGAACAGTATCAACTTCAGGTTAGAACTGAATTTATTGAAAGTTCAGAGATTGAGAATTTGGTTGTAACAACTTCACCTGATGGCAAAGCAGTTTATATACGTGATATTGCTACGGTAAAAGATACAATTAAGGACTTATCGCTTGACGAAAAGGTTAACGGACAGGACGGTGTTAAAATTATAATATCAAAACAATCGGGTGCCAATACAGTACAAATTTGTGCGGATGTGAGAAAAGAGATGGAGAAAGTAAAAAAAACACTCCCAGCCGACATTGACATTAAAGTTATTTACGACTCTTCACTTGATATTAAGGACTCTATCAACAGCCTTCAAGAGTCAATAATGTATGCGCTCATTTTTGTAGTCTTGGTCGTACTATTCTTCCTAGGTAAATGGCGCGCTACGCTAATTATTGCCATTACTATTCCCATTGCACTTATTGTTTCGTTTGTTTACCTGGCCTTTGTAGGTAGTTCACTCAACATTATATCGCTCAGTTCACTCACAGTTGCCATTGGTATGGTGGTTGACGATGCCATTGTGGTACTCGAAAATATTACACGGCACATTGAGCGAGGCTCGAGTTCGCGCGAGGCAGCAAAATACGCAACCAATGAGGTTTGGGTTTCCGTTATTGCCACCACCCTAGTAATTGTGGCTGTTTTTGTTCCGCTCACAATGCTTTCGGGAATGGCTGGAACACTATTTAAAGAACTTGGATGGATTGTTACCATTGTGGTTGTTACATCAACCATTGTTGCCATATCGTTAACCCCAATGTTAGCATCTCAACTACTAAAATCTAGAAAAGTTAAGGTTGACGAGAACGGCAAAATAATCAAAGTTGAAGAAAAGGTAAGCTGGTACCAAAAATCCGCCATAAGGTTTATGGACAACATGGATACCTGGTATGCCCAAGCGCTTAGATATTGCTTAAACCACAAAACGGTTACCTTAATAACAGCAGCTGCCATTTTTGTTGTGTCACTATTACCCTTAGGATTAGGATGGATAGGAACCGACTTTATGCAACAAACCGACAATGGTCGCCTTAACATTAGTGTTGAGTTAAATCGCGGAACGCGTATTGAGGAAACACTTGAAACTGCTCGTGAACTTGAAAAACGTTTTATGGTGCTTGCTCCAGAAATTCGCATGGTATCAACTACCGCAGGTTCAAGCGACGAGGCTAGTGTATCTGCTCTATTTACCTCAACAACAAATAACACCATAAGTATGAGCGTTATTTGTTCTAATAAAACAGAACGCGAACGCTCTATATTCGAAATTGCCGAAGTTCTCCGAAAAGAAATGGACGAATACCCCGAAATTATTGACTACCAAGCCAAGGTTTCAGGAGGAGGAATGGGGTCAAACAAGGTTGAAGTGGAAATTTATGGTTACGATTTTGACATGACCAACGTTCTAGCTGAAAATATTAGGCTAACCATTAAGGACAACGTGGCAAGTGCCCGTGACATTACCATTAGCCGAAAGGAAGAACGTGCCGAACTTAAAGTTGTATTCGACAAAGAAAAACTTGCTTTGCATGGGCTAAACGCCGCAACTGCTGCTACATACGTTCGAAATAGGGTTTCTGGCATGCCTGCTGGATATTTAAAAGAGGATGGAGACGAGTATGATATTGTTGTTAGAATGGAAGAAAAAAATCGTAATTCCATTACAACTATTGAGGACTTATCAATCCCAACCCCTATGGGTGGTAAAATAAAACTCCGCGAAATTGCTTCTGTTGAAGAGTACTGGTCGCTACCAGACATAACGCGTAAAAGCAGGCAGCGTATAGTATCTGTTGAGGTTACTCCATACAAAACATCGCTTGGCGAACTGGCTGTGGCAATTGAAGATGCAATCAAGGATGTTGATATTCCGCAGGGTGCAACTGTTAGAATTGCTGGAGACTATCAAGAACAACAGGAAACTTTTGCCGATATGGGAATGCTGATGCTACTAATCGTAATGTTGGTTTACATTGTAATGGCTTCGCAGTTCGAATCATTTACAAAACCATTTATCATAATGATGTCTGTTCCATTCGCCATTACGGGAGTAATTCTTTCTCTCCTTATTACAGGAACTACTTTTGATATGATTGGTGGACTAGGTGCCATAATGCTAGTTGGGATTGTAGTTAAAAACGGTATTGTACTAGTTGACTACATTAACCTAATGCGCGACCGGGGGCACCCGCTTTACGAGGCAATTGCTCTTGCTGGCAAATCGCGTTTGCGACCAGTACTAATGACTGCATTTACAACAATTCTAGGTATGCTTCCAATGGCACTTAGTCAAGGTGAGGGTTCCGAGATGTGGCGTCCAATGGGTATTGTTGTAATGGGCGGATTATTGGTTTCAACTTTTGTTACGTTAATTGTTGTTCCTATACTCTACGGTATTATGTCGCGCCACGGAGAGCGAAACAAGGAAGAGAAATACCGTAAGGAGTTTGTTTTTATGCAACTCGCAACCAATGGTGATAGCGAAAACGATAACAAATAGCAAAATATTAACTCAACATGGAACATCCTTGACAACAGTTTAATCACACAAGAGAATGACTACTCCATGGATGTTTCATCAGTTACTTTGAAAAAAAATAAATAGAGATATGAAATCAGTATTTATAGTATTTAATCAGGCCAATACCGAGCGCGTTGAGTACATGCTCTATAAACTGGAAATTAGAGGCTTCACCTTTTTTGAGCAAGTTCAGGGACAAGGAGGTAATACAGGCGAACCTCGCCGTGGAACACATACCTGGCCCGAAATGAACTCCGCTATTATCACCATAATTCCAGAAGAAAAGGTTGATATTCTCCTACAAACTGTACGTAAACTTGATTTGCGTAACAAAGAGATTGGGGTAAAAGCCTTTGTATGGGACATTGAGAAAACCTCATAACAGCCTCATTATATAATAGTTAATAAAGCCTTGCTTGAATTATCAAGCAAGGTTTTATTTTTATAGTGCTGATTTAATAGCACCTAAACTATTTCATTCAATCTTAAAAACATTTAAAATTGAAATAGGAACAGAACCAACACTACCCATTTAAACTTTCATTTGGTAAACCTATTTGACAACCTTATTGACATGGACAACAAAATGAACTTCTTTAACTTCAATTTCAACAGGTGCAAATATATCATTATCAACTTCTCCAATTAATATAAGTTCTGTTTTATCATCAAAAGGATTACTAGGCAATCGCTTTTTGTCAATTTCAATCTTTATTGTTCCTGTTTTATCCTTGAACTCGTAGGTGTCAGCATTTATTTGCTTTACAATATACCCCTGCACTTTTACTAGTGCATCTGAGCGGTCGAGCCGTGAAGCATTGTCAATAATTTCTTTTACTGAATATGTCTTATCTAGTACTCCAGGGCCCTGAAACTGCCCATATGACAAGTTGCTAATAGAAATTAGAATAAAAAGCAACGTCGATATTTTAATCAAAGTTATTTGTCTCATAGTCGTTTTAATTATCGATTCTAAAAAAATTACCATTCATGTTAAATTCGAGCTCCAGCCCATTGTCAAGTTTTATTTGCTGATTTCGTTCGTCTAGTTCCCAACCAATTATAAAGTTATCAGCATAATTTGTTGAAACATACTCTAGAAGTTTTGATGGGATTACGCTATCAGGTAGCTTTGACAATCCTTCAATATCGATAACTTCTTTTTTCCTGTTAAACTCCAGATAATAATTACCTTCCAATGTAATATCATAAGTAAGTTCAAATCCATCAATATCCTTTACAGTCTGAATAATGGGATTGTCTGGGAAGTGAGTTCCGATGTAATTAGAAATTTCGGAAGGGACTTCGGTTGATGATAAAATCTCTTCCTTTTCGCAACTGAGTAACAATAGTGGCATGAAGGCTAATAAAAATATTTTTTTCATAATTCCTGTAATAACAAGTAACCCTACTCTTTTACGGATTTTCAGGATGCTCCCTCAATTACCTAATAAGATAATTATGAGACAAAGGTAAACTGTGATTCTGGAGAAATTTTGGAGAATTACTTTAGAGGAAAAGAAATTTGAATTTTGTGCACATTACCATCCACATCATATGAAATTGTATAGTTGTACACCTCACATATTTGTTTTACAATAGCAAGACCTAGCCCAAGATTCCCAGAAGTTCCAATTGTAAAACGCTCGAAAAGTATTTTAGGATTATCTTGAAAAGGCGTACCTGAGTTTTCAACTATTAAAGAATTTTGATTAAGATATATTGAAATATAACCATCCTGAACATTGTGCTTAACAGCATTTTTAAGTAAATTATTAATCATTATTTCGGCCAAACCTGCATCCATAAATAAAACGCAACCCTCAACCGATTTATTAACCGTGAGACTCCGAATGGTAATAGCTTCCTGAAAAAGATGAAGTGATTGGCTTATTACTTCAGAAAGATTCAAGTTTGTATTGTTATTGTATTCAAGGTTTCCAATCTTACTAAGGAGTAATAATGATTTTTGAACAATAGAAAGTTTTGCTGTTGCATTAATAATTGGTTGTATATAATCAGAGTTGTAGAGTTCGTCTTGGTTTGCATTTAAGAGTTTTTCGGTATTAAGCCTAATAATTGCCAGATGAGTTTGTAACTCATGCGATGCATTTTCATTAAACTCTTTTGTTCGTTGGTAATCGTAAGCAATCTTCTTCAGCAACTCTTCTAGGGTGCGGTTAAGAGAGTTAAATTCATCAATCTTCGAATTTAAAAAGACAGGAACTGGTTCTGTTATTCTATATTTCGTAAGTGTTTTAAGTGTTTTATAGAATGGAGACCAAAGTTTTCCTGATATGAAACTTACCATCAAAAAAAGAAACAAGGTGATTAGCAAAAACAACCCTAACATCATTAGTAAAGCACCTTCCATAATATCGTCGTTACCAGGCAGTAACTGACGTAAAACAATAGTAAAATCTTTACCTTCATGATTAATTGAAAAATACAGCTCGCGGTGCGGAATCATTTCATTATCGCGTAACTCAAGAATTAATGTGTCTTTGAATGCGGGTTCATCTAATCTTAAATCCTCAATAATACCTGCTGCCTTGTGGAAATCTGGTAGGTCATTATATTCTGAATGATATTCCACGAGTCTTTCCATCTCATAAGTAAGATATTCATCGGTTTCTTCATAAATAATATACTTAATCATAAAGAAAGAAAATATACTACCAATCACTAAAACCGGGATAAGCCACAAAAAAGTTTCCAGATAAGTTCGCTTAATTAACCTCATTTCTCAGGATATATCAAGTTTATAACCTATGCCATAAATCACTTTAATAGGGTCAGAAACATTTTGGGCAGTAATTTTCTTTCGAAGATTTTTAATATGCGAATAGATAAAATCAAAAGAATCAACTAAATCCATATTATCTCCCCAAATATGTTCTGCGAGGCTTTCTTTCGTAATAACCCTTTTTGGATTTGAAAGGAAGAATAGAAGAATATCGTACTCACTCTTAGTTAGTTCAATTTGTGCGTTTTTTACAAATACTTCCCTATTGTCAGTTTTAATAAGAATGTCGCCTTTGGAGATGTTATTATTACCTGAAAAGTTACGTCTGCGTATTAATGCTTTTATACGAGCTATCAACTCTGCCATATCAAAGGGCTTTGTTATATAATCATCAGCACCTAACTCCAATCCTTCTACTTTATTGGTTAAAGAATCTCGAGCCGAAACTACTATTACACCCGTTTTTGAGTTAATTTTTTTCAAGTCTCTTATGATTTCAAGTCCAGATCCCCCTGGTAAATTTATATCAACTACCACTATATCATATTCATACATAGATACTTTTTCGTGTGCAGTAGAGAAATCAACAGCTGTTTCACATAAGAATTTCTCTTCAAGTAATGCTGAGAGTATTGCTTCAAGCAAAAACAGATTATCTTCAATAATGAGTATTTTCATTTTAAATAACATTCTGCAAAACATGGAAATCTAAATGCAATGGATAAAGGTATTTTAAATAAATAGCCCTTCAAATTATATCAAATTTAATTACTTGTTTTCTTGCCAACCTACTTAAGGGCGTTCTTCTTTATTCTCTTCTTCCTAAATAATTACAGACAAACATCAATTATTTAATCAGCTTATTACCCGAAAAACTGTATTATTTTTTCCCCTTCTTAGTTACAACAACGATTACACTTGGAACGTTGTATAATTCCATAGCTGCCTTCCCCTTAAAAATATTTATTGAATGAATATCGTCAGGAGATATTTCCTCAAGAGCTTCTTTGTCAGTAGACACCTTATCGTCTATGATTATCATAGGAGAATTTTCTCCACCCACAATGGGATCAGTAGCATTTATTTTAATTTTGGAATTAGCTGTCTCTGTTCCCTTTTTTGTTGTGATGAGAAGAACTCCATTAGGTGAGTTATACTTTTTTGTTGCCTCTTTATCTTTAATAAAAGTAAAAGATTCAATTTTACCTGAATCTAACAAGTTCACGTCAAAATCAAACTTTTTCCCGTCAACATAAATGTCTGGTTTCTCTGATTTTACAACAAGTTGAACCTTTTCAGACTTCATATTTACATCTTTTTTTTCTTCAGCTTCTTGTGCCATAATTGTCGACACAGCTAATAAAATTACACAAACTGTTAATGATAAATTTTTCATGATTTCAATTTTTAGTTGTTTAATAGATAAGGTGTAATCAGCTATTCCAAACTTGCATAAATAATTATTGTTTCATCTTCATAAAGTATGCGTTCTTGAGCTATTTCTTGCTCAGGCTCAGCAAACATATCTAGGGCCTCGTTTAGCAAAGCTTCTTTCTCTTTATAACTAAGTTCTTTTTGCCCAAAGTTGCCAATAGAGAGAGCAATTATTAGTATAATTGATGCTGCAACTGAAATGACACTAATTTTAAACCTGTGCTTTCTAACGGTCCTTCTTTGAAAAGAATTCCATAATTTATCATTGAAACCCTCAGGTGCCTCTATTCTATTACGTTTCACGAAAGTTGACCATACTTCACTTATTGAATGCGAATTTTCAGCATTATCAAACAAGAATTGCTCTTCGTTTAAAGTACTGGCTCCTGCCTCGTATTCTTTAGTCAGTTTTTCAATTCCCTTCTCATTCATAGCAATATGTTTTTTCTAATTCCATGCATACCTGTTTTCTTGCACGTGATAATAAAACTCTAATATGCTCTACTTTAAGTTGTGTAGCAGCGGCTATTTCAGTGTATTCATAGCCGTCTATGTCTCGCATTATTAAAATTTCTCGTTGTTGTTCAGGTAATTTTCTGAGAATTTTTTTGACAATAGCACTTAACTCTTTCCATTCCAAAGATTCATGTCCGTTATCCGATTCTGACATCATAAACTGCAAAGCAGAGTCATCTATTTCCAACTTTTTCTTTTTCAATAAATCAATACAATAATTGCGAGCTGTCAGAAAAACAAGGCCTGGAATATTTGGATGCTGCCCAACTTGTTTACGCTTCTCCCAGAGCTTAATCATTATCTCTTGAATAGCATCTTCAGCATTTGCATTGTTCCCAAGTATGCGAGCAACCATAGGAAATAAACGCACTGATAATGAAAAAACCTTATGTTTAAAATCTATTGTATCCATTCTATCTTAACAACGAAAAAATGCATGTAAACATAACAGAGAAAGTTAACAATATTTTAGAATTTACTGTATTGTACTGATATTCAGTGTAGTAATTATTTGCATCTTTAGGATGCAACAGCACCAAATTTCTTTACAAATGGAAATACTTGTTAGGAAAACAAAAAACTGGTGATTTTCACTAAATCGAACTGGAGTAATGCTCAATTGTTGTAATTTCCTACTTTTTGGTAACTGTCAAATAGATTATTTCTAACTAGATACACTCCCCTGAGCAATAGCTCTATTAAGTCGTTTAATCTCTCTATAAAGAAAAGAAAACGAAATTATGCCTGCAATAACATCGGAAATTGGTGCCGAGACCCAAACGCCAGTTATTCCCCAAAAAGTTGGTAAAATCAGCAGAATTGGGATTAAAACAATTACCTGCCGAAGCAAAGATATTAAAGCCGATATTGCAGCCTTACCTGTTGATTGAAAGAAATTTCCGGCAATTATCTGAAACCCGACTATTGGCAATGCCATCATATAAATACGCACCCCTCTCTTGCCAATGCTAAGAAGTTCAGCATCCGAAGAGTTAAAAATCTTTATAAAAAAGCCTGGAAATAGTTCCATCATCAGAAATCCGCCAATGGAAATTATAACGGCAGCCTTTAAGCTAAGGAATAGGGTCTGTTTTACCCGTACAAAATTACCCGCTCCGTAGTTAAACCCATATATTGGCTGCGATGCCATATTAATGGCAATTATGGTCATTACAACAAGCATGGCTATGCTATTTATAATGCCCATTGCGCCCACGGCCAAATCGCCACCATGCTTAATTAACTGTACGTTGAATAATCCATGCACAAAACTTGCTGCAAATTGCATTGAGAACGGTGAAAACCCAATTGTGATTATTGATAAGACAACACCCCACTTAATTGGGAAATATTTGGCTTTTAGCTTTACAACGGAATTTGCAGACCTAAAATGACGTAATACCCATATGCAAAGAATAAACTGTGAAATAATGGTTGCAATGGCTGCCCCTTTAACTCCCATGCCTAGGGCAAAAATAAAAATTGGGTCGAGCGCAATGTTTATTCCAGCACTAATAAGCATTGAGTGCATGGCAATTTTAGCATTCCCCTCAGAGCGAATCAAATTATTTAAAGAAAAACCTATCATATTGAAAGGGACACCCAGTAAAATAATATTTAAGTACTGGTTGGCATAATCAATGGTATCAGGGCCAGCCCCAAACATCCTTAGCATCGGGTCTTTAATCAAAAATCCTACTCCCGACATTACAATTGATACAATTATAAGTAGAATAAAAGCATTGCCAAGTACCCGCTCGGCTAAATCGTACTCTTTTTTACCCAAATGGATTGATATACGCACCCCTCCCCCAATGCCAATAAGCATCCCAAAGGCCATCATAATCACCATAATGGGAAAAACCACGCTAAGCCCGGTTAAGGCTAAGGCTCCAACGCCTTGTCCCACAAAAATGCGGTCGACAATATTGTAAAGCGAATTTGCCACCACACCAGTGAATGCAGGTAAAAAAAACTTCCAAAGCACCTTTCTTATGGGTGCATCGGCAAGTAGTTTTATGTTATCGTGTTGAGTTTCCAATGATTTTTAAATTTTTAACCCACAAAGTTACAATTAATGACGTTTAGGTAAGAGTTTCGAACTATGATTTAGTGAATATTACCAAAAGAGGGATTCTAACTTGATAAAAAAAGGGAAAGCCCTTTTGGATTTCCCTTTTTAATAAGTTTAAAAAAGTTAGGTTATGATTACTTAAGTTCACAAACCTTAAATTCAATCACAGACTTGTTAGCCATATTATCTGAAATTGGGCAACGAGAGTCAATTTCATGAAGGAATGATTTCTTTTCCTCTTCGGTCATATTAGCATCAATCCTAACGCATGTACGAATCTCGGTAAAACCAGCTCTTCCCTCTGTAGTTTGCCCCATTAGGAAACCCTTATCAATATCACCTTCCACATCAACCTCTATACCTCGTAGGTCAATTTTGCGTTGCATTGCAATAATTCGTGCCAAAGCAGAAATACACCCTGGTAGTGATGCCAAAAAAACCTCAAGAGGGTTTGGACCTTCATCGGTTCCGCCTGAAGCTTTTGGTTGGTCAATTACAAATGGATGAGAACATTGGATCTCGGTTCTGAAACCAGAACCCATTATCGAACTTACTTTAATTGTTGATATCATAGCTTTCTCTATTAAATTAAACACTCTATTGAAAAATAGTAACATTCAAACTGCTGTTTTGTTAAACTCAAACTCTTTATTTTTCGCCAATCGGGTTATTACCATTCTTTACAATTAAAACAGAAATACGAAAGCAGATTGTTTGGAAAAAAGTTCAAAAGACAATTAGTAATTACCAATGTTTACAATAGGATAAAACTAGTTGTCAGCAACAACAAAACCTTTATAGCCCCATGCACAACAAGCACTTTGCATATTTTTATTATACAGAGGAAGTAAAAGGGGTAGAACAAAAAATACAATCTTGAATTAATTAACCATCAAAAAAGTATCTTTGCATTGAGGCAACAAAAAAACAACTCAACTTTAAATAGTATGAAGCATTATATAATTCTTATCCTAATCCCCCTTTTTGCCATGTCGTGTAATCCAAAGAACAATGCGGATATCATCGTAAAAAATGCAACCATTTACAGTGTCGATAGCCAATTTACTATATACCAAAGCATGGCCATACGCAACGGCAAAATTCTTGGGCTTGGCTCTGACGCTGAAATTGAGGCAAAGTTCTCAGCAGCTGAAATAATCAACCTTGAAGGAAAACCTGTTTATCCCGGATTTATAGATCCACACTGTCACTTTTTAGGGTATGGCTTAGGTCTTGGAAACGCATGGTTGGCCAATTCCTCATCATGGGATGAGGTTGTAAACAGGCTTAAGGAGCATCATGCAAAATATCCAACACAATGGGTTATAGGCCGAGGATGGAATCAGAATGATTGGGAAGTTAAAGAGTTCCCAACCAAGGATTTACTCGACAAATTTTTCCCTGAAAACCCTGTACTGCTTACCCGAATAGATGGACACGCAGCCATTGCCAATACAAAAGCATTGCAATTAGCAGGTTTTAATCCCGACACAACGGTGGTAGGAGGTGAAATTATTAAGGTAAACGGTAAGCCAACCGGTGTACTTATAGATAATGCCATAAACCTTGTGCGTGATGTAGTTCCTGCTTACACAGCCGAAGAGAAGGAGAAAGCCCTGATGATGGCTCAGCAGAACTGCTTTGCAGTAGGACTAACATCGGTAAGCGATGCTGGTTTAAACAAGGAAGATGTGCTGATTATGGATAGAATGCAGAAAGAGAACAAACTGCAGGTGAAAATTAATGTAATGCTTAGCCCTGAGGATGAAAATTTTGAGTATTTTTTAAGTAACGGTGTTTACACAACCCCTAGCTTAAGCGTTAGAACCGTTAAACTTTTTGCCGATGGTGCTTTGGGCTCTCGAGGTGCACTATTGCTTGAACCCTATAGTGATGCTCCAAATACCTCTGGTTTACAACTCGAAACAAAAGAGTACCTCACAATGGTTTGCCAAAAAGCATACGAATCGGGTTACCAAGTAGCAACCCACTGCATTGGTGATGCCGCTGTAAGGCTTATGCTCGATGCTTATGAACAATTTCTGACCCCTGGCAACGATTTACGCTGGCGTATAGAGCATGCGCAAACTGTTCATCCCAACGATCTTAATCGTTTTGGAGAGTTGGCTATTATTCCATCGGTACAAACAACACATGCAACATCCGATATGCTTTGGGCTGTTGATAGAATTGGCGATAGGATAAAAACAGCCTACATCTACAACGATTTGCTAAAGCAAAATGGGTGGCTTCCTAATGGTAGCGATTTCCCCATTGAGCATATCAATCCGCTGTACGGCTTTTATGCAGGCGTTGCCCGAAAAAATTTGGACGGTTACCCTCCCACTGGATTCCAAATGGAGAACGCCCTTTCCCGCGAACAAGCAATTAGGGCTATGACTATTTGGGCTGCAAAAGCAGCTTTTGAAGAGGAGCAAAAAGGAAGCCTAGAAGTTGGAAAGACAGCAGATTTTGTTGTGCTTAAACAGGATGTTATGACCGCCCCAGAGGATCAGATTCCAAACATAAAGGTTGAACAAACATTTGTTAATGGAAAAATTGTATATTTAGAACATAATCAATAGCCAAGGAAGTAAATCGACCCTAAGCAATTCAACCAACAAACCCAATGGAAATATTCAAAGCAAAGGAATCGCAGCTACTTGAGATACTCTACATTATTAGAGAGTGCGCCCAGCAGCTAAAAGATAAAGGGGTAAAGTGCTGGCATAACACCCATGCTGATTATGAACAAATACGAAAAGATATTGAGCAAGGATTTGTCTTTATCCTTATGAACAATAAAGGGCCTGTTGGCACCATGACCGTAAAACCAGATCCTGAAGCTGTTGGTTCATGGTTACTGGATAGGTTAGCCATATTTCCACATTTTCAGGGGAGAGGTCTAGCAAAATTGTTGATCGATTTTGCTGAAGAACAATCACGCAAAAATGGTTGTAAATTGCTAAGAGGGACTATTCCTGTTGACGACCAGTTGTTATGCAAGTTACTTGAGGAGAAAGGATTTGTGAACAAGGGCATTGCTCACCATGTGCCAAATGAACTGATTAAGATTGTTTTTGAGAAGAGTTTCAGCTAATTCTTCATTACTTTTTAAAGAAGAATCTGAGAAAAACCAAATCATTTTGTAAATATTACCAACCTATCGTTCCGCTCAAAGTTGCTAAAATCAAATGTTTTAGCAATATATTCAATCGATAATGCATTGTAAAAGATTACGTGGGTAGGGTCGTTCTTGTAGTACCATTTATCAAAGTTTACATCATCGGTGTATATATCGGTCATGCAGATAAGCTCGCCCCCCCGGTTTAGCATGTTTTTAAGTTGATTAAACTCCTTTTGTGGTTTGTAAAAATGCTCAATCACCTCGCAGCATACTATAAAATCGTAGTTTTTAGTTAAAAGCTCTAGGTGATTATGAAAAAAAGATCGTACTCTGAAATGTTATATCCTTTGTCTTTAAGAATCATAGAAGTAACGGGACCGGTTCCTGCACCAAAATCGAGCCCTACCTTATCCGTGGTAAAATCTAGGGTTACAGCATCAATAATTGGTTTCACAAAGTTTTGATATCTGGCATCGTTTATATCATTATTATGCAGTAGGTACCTTTCCCGCTCATGATCGTAATCCAAAAAATTTGAGGGATCCATGAATATGCTATAGCAATTTATACACCGATAGTACTTTCGGATACCTTTACCATAGAACAAAAAGCCAGTACCACTACAAAGTGGGCAATTGATTGTCATGTTGGATTTTATAATTTTATTGGCAATCTTCACAATCTAATCCGTAACTGGTATTAAAAAGGAGGTAACCCACATTTCTGAATCGGAACGTAAAGTGTGCATTATGCTCTCCTTTACAATAAAAGCATCACCTACGATTAGTTCTTCTTCTCCATTTTCCAATACACCAAAACCTTTTCCTTTAATGCAGTAGAATATCTCATCATATTTCAGGTGTTTATGTAACGCTACGTTACTAGCAGATGTTATATGATAAACATTTATTTTAATCTTCGATTTTAAAAGTTCTTTATCCATAGCTTAATAATTTGGTGGGTTAACTAGTTCAATTCAAAAACTTAGGGATTTATTAGTGAAAACAAAGCGATAAAATAAAGAAAATTGCATTATCCCAATTGTTGTGCATAGTTCTTTCATTTCAAAACATCATTGATAATCCCAAGCCATATTCTTTGCCATTGTAGAATGGCATAACAACGCCACACATATTCCCTTTGTCTTTAAAAATTGTTCTCTTTATAAAAGGATGAATCCAATAAGCAACTTTTGTACTCAAAATTCCAATCCCTGCTCCTGCAGCTACATCAGTTAACCAATGCCTGTTATTATACATTCTAAAGAATCCAGTTCCTGAAGCCACTAAATAGCCAGAAATTCCATACCAAACAGAAACATCTTTATACTCTTGGTATAAAAGCTCTGCTCCCATAAATGCTGTTGCCGTGTGCCCAGAGGGAAAAGAATTATTGGTAGACCCATCAGGCCTTTTGACGTTTACAGTAGCTTTTATAATGTTTACAGTACCACCCATAATTAAATAGGCTGTACCTAAAATAATAGTCCTATCCTTAAAGTTATTTTTTCCTTTTACTCCGATAGCATTTAATGCATAAACACTTACAAATGGTGCATATTGAGAATAATCATCAATAGTAATTTTTTTGTGGGTTTGCTTTTGCAAACGCTCATTTATATCGGAATTTATATTTTTTAGGGCCCGACTTTCAATCCCCACTATTCCATATCCAACTAGTGCTGTAGGTATTATTAATGCCTGATATTTAAACTGTGTATTATTACTCTGCTGCAGTGTATCATTTTTGACAATCTGCGCAAACGAATTGAATGTTAAAACCAGGAGTAATAATAGTACGCTTATTTTCTTCATTTGGTTGATTAAAATTACGCTCAATTTTTTTGAGGGTTTAGCAGATTATATTGAGCCAATTTGCTATCATTCAATCTGAATTTCTACGGTCGGAAAGTGTAAATAACAGCAGACAGCAGGAATTTCAAAAAATTAATCAATGACAATAGAACGAATTTGCCAAAGGCAATATCATGCATTATCCTCTGTAGGTTTTTAAATCAACTCCTCTTGCTTTTAGTTCACTGGGTAAAATACTATTATAAATAAAACTATTAATCGGTGTATCAATTCCATATTTTTCTCCTAACCGAACTACAGTTCCATTCTGGTAATCAATTTCCGATGGCTTGCCTTCCCAAACATCCCTTGTTAAAGAAGATGTTGAATCATAGGGATATGTATCGATGAATGAGACTGTTTTTTTTACAAAATCTGATCCTATTCTTACCCCAATTTTTTGAGATAACAAATAAACCTCAGTGATTACATCTATCATTAACTCTCTCGTTTCCTTCAATTCTCTTAATTCTCCATAAGTTGTTTTGGTAACAGCCAATAAACCGCTTACACAAATAGATATAAACTTTTTCCAAAGATCAGCATCAATATCATCTGATATAACAGAATCAATTCCCGCTTTTTCAAAAACTTTTTGAACTTCAATTATCCGCTCAGTTCTATGCTTATTAAGTTCTCCAAACACAATGGTTGGCGTAACTCCAAAATGATTAATCACGCCGGGTGATTCTATTTTGCTAATTATGCGGCACAACCCTCCTAAAACGTTTTTCTTTTCAATTTTTTCAGAAAGCTCTTCAGCCGCTAAAACTCCGTTTTGAAGTGGCAAAATCAAGCTATCTGCGTGCATAATACTCTTTAATTCATCGCGAATATCCTTTACTTGCCATGCTTTTAGGCCAATTAATAATAAATCGGGGTGTTTAATATCGGTTATTTTATCCGTTGCTTTTAAGTTTTTAACCTCAAAATCGCCCAGAATACTCTTTACTTTTAAACCCTTGTTCTGTATGGCCTTCAGATGCTCTCCTCGTGCTAAAAATGTCACATCAAATCCAGCTCTCACTAAATTAGCACCAAAGTACCCTCCAACCCCTCCAGTTCCGATTACACCTATTTTCATACTCTTTAAATTATATTATTAGGGTAATTTATTCCTTTTATTAATATGATCAAACCCTCAGCAGAATTTGGAGTTATCAGTGCTGCGCAACAAACTACTACTAAAAGCCATTTAATTATTCGGTGCAACCCTACTATACCTCTTAGCAATTACAAAGTATAACCCAAGACTAGCATTGATATCCTCAAATTGTAAATCTGAATGAGATAAGTTTTTTGAAGATGAAAGTTGCATTTGCACTTTTATATATTTCCAGCCTCCGCGAATGGTGAGCGCTGGTTCAAATAGGTAGGAAACCTTATTGTGAGCAATTGCGTCTAAATCTTCCATTGCCACACTACCTATTGATAAATTAGTATCAATATTATAAAATGACAGCCTGCTGATACGAGTAGATAGAGCAATATCAAATGCTCTATAGGTTAATCCGAAGGAGGGTTGAAGGAAATATTTCGCAAATGATAAATCGGCTGTACCATCGCTATAATTTGCGCCAAACTGATGGTGCTGATTGCTTGCACCATATCCAGCAAATACTCCAGCAACTAAAATTCCGTTATAAGGCCTATAATAACCAACTGCACCCTCAAGGTAATTTCCTTTACCCCAATTATTGCTCGACCTATCGCCCCCTTGTCCTGACATGAAACTTGTCATCAAAGCCAAAATATTTGTTATAGAGTAGGCTGCTTGAACTTCTATTACGGAAATATCACTACCCCCGCCACTAGCTATTGTAGCATGAAACTCATCCTTTTCAATAAACAGTGGCACATTCTGAACATTCGGAATATAGTAACTGCGCGAGCAACTACTTAGAGCAAGCACAAGAGCTAGGGCAATTAGAATAGTTTGTTTTTGCATTGCAAAATAATTTAGCTAAATATTGCACTTAAATATCTAGTAAATATAACAAAAAAGTGAGAAATTGAACCCTTTATCCCACATATACTAGATTAATTTCAACCTAAGCACTTTACAAAAAGCATAGTTGTGCCAAAGTGTTTTTTTACTTTTTCGACTTTATATAAACAAGTTTTATCGATGCTCTCTCTGTTACCCTTTCGTCAATATCAAAATTACTCTTTAATGATTTAATCAATGGCGTGAGCTTTGTAAACCCGTAATTTCGGGGGTCAAAATCTGGCCTTTTCTTAATCAGCAAATTCCCCACATCTCCTAAAAAAGCCCATCCATCCTCATCAGCAATATCATCAACTGTTTCAGATATTAGGTTAATAATCTTTTTGTCAATTTTTTGCACATTTTCTTGCTCAGTTTTTTGAGTACTGATTTGGGTCTGATTTTTAGCTGAATCGGATACTACAGAACTCTTTAAAATTTCGAGATAGATAAACTTATCACATGCAACAATAAATGGTTTGGGCGTTTTTCTCTCACCAAATCCAAATACTTTCATCCCCGATTCCCTAAGCCTTGTTGCAAGTTTAGTAAAATCACTATCGCTCGATACAATGCAAAAACCATCTACTTTACCGGTGTATAGAATGTCCATTGCATCTATTATCATGGCCGAATCCGTTGAGTTTTTACCAGTTGTATAACCAAACTGCTGAACTGGCGAAATAGCATTCTCTAAGAGTACGCTTTTCCAACTACCTAAATTGGGTTTTGTCCAGTCTCCATATATCCTTTTAAAAGTAGGAACACCATACTTTGCAATTTCCTCCATCATCCCCTTCACATTTGCAGATGGCACATTATCGGCATCAATAATTACCGCAAGTTTTAAATCCTGTTTTATTTCCATAATGATATATTGTTGGGTTATTCCTGTTTTTATATAAAGAATTGCTAACGGATGGGGTACGTAAAGTGCAGATGATTAGAACGTATGCTGTTCCCCACGATACGAAGCTACAAAAAAGTGAGTAAGTTTCCTATGCCCTACCAATCTGCATTTTATGTGCCCTGTGTTACCTGCTGGCTTTTATTTGTCCATAAAAGGTTATTGAAGGTCTTGAATGGTAAAATTCTTTTTTCCAAAAACGCAATAAAAAGTCAATGTCTTCCATATATTGTTTTCCAATACCTTCTTTGAGAAATGGCACTTTATCTTTGCACTTGTTAATGCAAAACATTGCTAATTCAGCCGATAAATTTTCAGCCATAAATAAGTGCAATACATCGTTCTCGCTTTCTTCTGTATTATAAAAAGGATTATTCTCTAGTGGAAATGCACTATTAATTCCTAAAGCAATTTCCCCGCCAGTTTTAGGATTAAAAAAATAGAGGCACGATTCAAACTCATTAGTTCCTGCTATTTCTTCTTTGTTTTCAGCACCAAAAAAACCGTCTTTTCTAGCTCTCTTTTTAGCATCCTGTTTTTCTTTTTCTGTAAGATTTAGAGATTCGTTAAAATGCTCAACAGTTTGTTTTACGAAATCATTTAAATTTTCAGATTTCATAAATGCAATTTGACTACCATTATTTAGTTTTAAGAAACTGTCCATTTGCGCTTTTAGCATATCTTCTGTTTCTTTTTCCTTATGGTCGAGGAAGTTAGTTTCCATTCTGCTTTCTAACGAATTTTTTTCGTCTATTACAAAATCTGGATTAAAAGGCATTTGAGCACTGATACCTGAAAACCACCATTCATTTTGCCATTGAACAATTCCTAAATATATGATTGTATCAATTTCTTTAAGTGATGAATAGTGGTCAAAAGATTTTTTTGTTAATTCAAAAGATTTTCCAGAAGCAATATGTTCAATACGGATAACGCTATCATCTTGACCTTTATAAAAGAAGTATCCTTTAATTCTTTGTGATATGTTAAGTAAATCAGAAGTAATTGGATGTTTTTCCCATAAAAGTTCTGCTGCCCATTCATTACCTTTTAGAGCTAAAAGACGAGTGTGAGTTTTATGAATAAAATTATCTCTATTTTCTCTCAAATACATTAATAGGTTTAAATCTTTTTTGTCAGTTAGCTCCTTTTCTTGATGTTTTAATTTTTGATATGTGTCGGGAAAAAATAAATAAGTTTTAAAAAGAATTGTATTAATCAGATTCCTAACTTTATAATAATCAGATTCATTTACAACTAATTCGTAGAATGATTTAAGATGTAGGTTTTCTGGTGCGTATTCGTACTCTTTTTCAAGAATTGACATTACTTTCGAAGCGGTATTTTGAATAAAATCATTAAACGGGCTTATAAATTTATCTTCTTGAATTGTGTTAAGGAAATACCAAATTAAAAACGACACATCCGGTTCGTTAATTTCGTTTTCATAATATTCAGAAATATTGAAAAACGGCAACTTTTTATTGTAAAGTTTATAATGGTAGTTTGTAAAAGTATTCCATATATTGGTTTCGGAAATAATATCTTCGAAATAGGATGCTAGAAAACACGCGAGAATATTAACTTCTTCCTCGTTTAAATACTTTGATAATACTATAGATTCTCGATTTGAAATCGTATTCCTTATTTCATTTGCTATTTTAATGTAATATATATCTGTTATTACTTGATTATCATATGGTTTTAATTCTAACCACTGTTTTACAAAAATTCTATTATTTTTATTTGCTTTCATTCTAAATCCTAGTTATTTTTTTTTGTCTTTATCGTTCAGTAAGCTTGCAGGTAACTAAATGGTAAATATAAAAAAAAGGGGTGAAAACACCCCTCTTTCTCCGTTTATACTTTATTTAATACCTTTCACGCTTCTTATAGTGAGTATGTAGCAATTCGTGTGATTTATGACCAAGGGGCTCCTTTAAAAAATCTTGGTAAATCTTCACAATTTCGGGGTTCTCATGCGACTTACGAATTGGCTTGCCAGCATCCTCGGCATAAATTGCTTCGGCACGTTTTGCCCTAATCTCGGCATTGGTGGGTATGGGTTGACCTCCACCACCAAGGCATCCACCTGGGCATGCCATAATTTCGATAAAGTGATAATTGGCTTTACCATCACGAACGGCATCCATAACCTTTTTTGCATTGGTTAAACCATGAGCAACAACTGTCTTTAGCTCTGCACCCTCAAGGAAACTCCACTCGGGCTTAACCTTTTCAATTTTAATAGCAGCCTCTTTAACGCCATCCATACCCCTAACAGGTGTAATGTTAAGCCCGTTAAACGGAACTTCACGTCCGGTAACCACCTCATATGCGGTACGGAGTGCCGCCTCCATAACTCCACCTGTAGCACCAAAAATTACGGCTGCACCGGTTGATTCGCCCATAATACTATCGTATTTGCTCTCCTCAAGGTGTTCAAAATCCAAACCAGCCTGCTTAATCATAACTGCCAACTCGCGAGTGGTTAGCACAAAATCAACATCCTTATACCCACTCGATGTCATTTCAGGCCTATCGGCTTCAAACTTTTTAGCAGTGCAGGGCATTATTGAAACCGAAATAATATTTGCTGGATCGATTCCACGCTTCTGAGCATAGTATGTTTTTGCCAATGCCCCAAACATTTGCTGTGGCGATTTACAGGTCGATACATTTTCGAGATACTCGGGATAGGTATGCTCAATAAACTTAATCCAACCAGGAGAGCAACTTGTAGTCATTGGAAGTTTAACGGTTGGATCCTTATCAACCAAAGCTCGCTTAAGGCGTGATAATAGTTCGTGCCCTTCCTCAATAATCGTTAGGTCGGCAGTAAAATCGGTATCAAGTACCGAGTTAAACCCCAACCGACGAAGTGCCGATACCATCTTACCCGTAACAAGCGATCCAGTAGGCATATCAAGGTCTTCGCCAAGGGCAACCCTTACAGCGGGTGCAGTTTGAACTACAACATGTTTCTTCTCATTGTAAATAGCATCCCAAACCTCATCAATATAGTTGCGTTCAACCAATGCTCCGGTAGGGCAACGGATTACACACTGACCACAGTTTGTGCAAACAACCTCAAGCATTGGGTGCTCAAAGAAGGTTGATATTTTCATCTTATCGCCTTTGTATGCTACACCAAGAGCGCTAACATGCTGCAACTCCTCACAGGTTCGAACACAACGCTGACAGCGGATACACTTGCTATCATCCTTGATTATTGAAGGTGAATAGGCATCAATGGTATAGTTTTTATGGGGCACAAGATCAATAAAGGTCTCTTCCCCAATTTTATACTCCGCAGCAAGATTCTGCAGCTCACAATTCCCGTTTTTGTAACAGGTTGTGCACTTTGCATTATGCTCAGAGAGTAGCAGTTCAATAATATGCCTACGTGCCGTGCGAACCTTTAGGGAGTTGGTTTCAATTTCCATCCCTTCAGCAACTGGCATTGCACATGATGCATGGAGCGTTTTAGCGCCCTTCATCTCAACAACGCAGACTCTACAGTTACCTGCAACGCACAAATCATCGTGAAAGCAAAGGGTTGGTATGTGAATACTAAGCTGCTTGGCAGCTTTTAGAATGGTTGTGCCCTCATCAACCGTAATGAGCATACCATCTATTTTTAGTTTTATCTTTTTAGCCATTTTTCTTCTTTTTCTGGTTCAACACCTAGTAAATCATCTCTTCCCTAAAGTTCTCCACTATGGATGAGAAGGAATTAGCAACGCTCTGGCCCAACCCGCACTTTGCAGTAATTTTCATAGTTTGGGTTAGTTTCATGAGTTGATCGAGGTATGCGGCATGCTTCTCACCCTTTTTAACTGCCTCAATACCCAATTTAAGCTGCTGGCAACCAACCCTGCAAGGGGTACACTGTCCGCACGACTCTTCTTCAAAGAACTCAATGTAGTTTTTAAGTACGTTATACATTGAACGCGAACTGTTAAAAATCATCATTGAACCACCGGTGGGTACCCCCTCAAAGCCGATAATTGTAGCCTTAAACTTTTTGCGGGGTACGCAAAAACCCGATGCTCCTCCAACCTGAACTGCTTTGGTATCACCATCGCCAAATTCCTCTACAAACTGTTCAACGGTCATACCCAGCTCAAGTTCATAGATACCAGGGATAGGAGTATCGCCAGAAACTGAGAATACTTTTGAACCCCGAGAGTCGGCAGTACCCAAATCCTTAAACTTTTGAGCACCATGCTTGCCTATCATAAAGGCATAAACCAAGGTCTCCACGTTATTTATTACGGTAGGTTTGCTCCTAAAACCAGAAATTGTTGGATAAGGAGGTTTGTTGCGAGGCTCACCGCGTTTCCCTTCCATACTCTCAAACAGAGCACTCTCCTCGCCACAAATGTATGCGCCACTCCCCATAATAACCTTAATACGAAATGGGATTTTTAGCTCATCGAGTACTTTATGGAAAGCATTAAGCTTTTGCTCCAGTTCAGGTAGTAAAAACTTATACTCGCCCCTTAGATATATAAAACCCTCCTTTGCCTCAATAACCCTTGCACAAACTGTCATTCCACCAAAAACCTTTTCGGGTACTTTAAAAAGGATCTCCCTATCCTTAAAGGTTCCAGGTTCGCCCTCATCGGCATTACAAATAATATATCTTTCGGTTTCGGGTTGTTCACCAGTAAATTTCCATTTTAGGGCTGTGGGAAAACCTGCCCCACCTCTTCCTTTTAGGCCTGATTCAAGTAGTTCATTAATGATCTGTTCCTTAGTCATGGCCCATGCTTTCTGAAGAATCTCTTTTGCGCTGCAATCCTTTTCAAATATTAGGTCAACGCGCTTTAGTTTAGTATTTGACATAGCATTCTCTTCGTTTATGGGTTACTTTTTAGTGTACTCATTAATTATTTCACGAATCTTCTCAGGTGTTACCTCAGTATAAACCTCATCGTTAACTAGCATTGCTGGCCCCTTATGGCACCAACCAAGGCAATTTGTCTCTAAAAGCGAAAACTTTCTGTTCTGAGTAGTTTCACCCACTTTAATTTTCAAAAGGTCTTCAAGTTCTTGCAGAATAAGATTTTTACCTTTCATCGCACACGTAATCGTTCTACAAACTCGGATTACGTATTTTCCTCTTGGGACAGTATCGAGGAAAGAATAAAAAGTGGCAGTGCCATAAACCTGGGCAGCTGACATATCCAACTCCCTGGCAATTTCAGTCATTGTCTCGTCTGAAACAAATCGATGATTGGCAACCACTCCCTGTAGAATGGGAATCAAACTCTCCCTGCTCCTACCATACTTATCGGCAAGGCTCTTAACTAGTTCTTTAATTTCAGGCATGCTTCTCTAGTTTTGATGGTTAGAATTATTGTTATTTTATTAACAGTGTTACTTTATTAACAACATGTTTATTTGTAACCTTTTGATTGTCATTGTTAAATGTAAGATGCTTACCACAAGCCATACATGACAAATATCATGTTTAGTAGTAAAAAGGGGTATAAAGCACTTAATTTAGAATGATTCAATAATACTGCAAATACTATTCTTGAGCATAAAAAAAGGCAGCCAATAGTTTGGCTGCCCAATTAAAAAACTGGTATACTACAATACAACTACTCTATAAGAGTCATTTCCTTCAGCAAATGTCCTGCAGATGCATACTTATCAATAACAAAAAGAGCATAGCGAATATCAATGCTAACATTTCTGCACATTTCCGGATCGAACATAATATCGCTCATGGTGCCTTCCCAAACCCTATCGAAGTTAAGTCCAACCAAATGTCCATCGCCATTAATAACTGGGCTACCTGAATTGCCTCCTGAGGTATGATTCGATGCTAAAAACCCTACGGGTACTGTTCCGTTTACTGCCCATCTGCCATAATCCTTTGCGTTATAAAGATCGAGCAAACGCTGGGGAACAGTATAGTCGTCTATACCCATCCTTGATTTATCGGCAATTCCATCTAAGGTTGTTAGGTGGACATACTCTTTGCCATCTTCTGGAAAATACCCCTCAACCTTTCCATAGGTAACCCTTAGCGTAAAGTTTGCATCGGGGTAGTAAATATCATTGGGATTCATCTGCATTAATCCTTTAACATATGCTCTGTACAGTAAATCCAACTCATTATTTACTGCAGTTAAGTTTGGGTATACGCTGGCGCCATAAATACTATCAAACTGATAATTAAGCTTATACAGTATGTCGTTCTTTAGCAAGTTAATTCCACTGCCTTGGCTATCAGTAAGTATTGAAATTAGGGTTGTGCTATCGGCAAAAATCGATTGAGAGTATACTTCTTGTGCAATGGCATACCAATCATCGCTACTCTTAGGCTTTAGCTCCACTAAAGCCAATGGCGTTAATGCAGATGGCAGAATATCGCTTAACCTACTCATCATTATGGTGAAAACCTCAACATCAATTGGCTTATGGTAATCTTTATAAAAACTTCTGGTATAATTTATGAGTTTGTTGGACTGTTCTTCAATTACCTCGGCATTATCAGCATTATAAAGCAATCTGTTGAACTGCCTAACCAGTTGCATTAGTTCAACTGCATAAAAAGCTTCTCGGTCTAGGCTAGCAGCAAGCAATAGAGGCCTTCGCACAGCATATAACTCATCAAACCGATTAAGAAGGTGGCCATACTCTTGCTTTCGAGCAGGAGATTCATTAACCCACTCGCTAAATTTTTTCTCAAGATCCTGTTTCTTTTCTATGGCATTAAGCCTAATTAACCCATTTCGTTCTCCAATCCATTTTTTCCAAGCATTGGCAACTCCGGCTTGCTTGCTTGCATACTTAATCCGAACAGTATCACTTTGTAGCATATACTTATCCATAACCCTTAGCCTTGCATCGCGAAGCGATATATTGAGCGGATTTATATCCTCAACCACTTGCGTTACCGCTTGCGAGGTAATATACTGCTGCGTAGTGCCTGGATAACCATATACCATTGTAAAATCGCCAGGATTAACCCCTTTTAGCGATATTGGTAAATAACGCTTGGGAGTATAAGGAACGTTATCGGGCGAGTAGGCTGCAGGTTTATTATCCTTGTCGGCATAAATGCGGAAAAGTGAAAAATCGCCAGTATGGCGAGGCCACATCCAGTTATCGGTGTCGCCACCAAACTTACCTATATCTGATGGTGGGGCACCAACCAACCTAACGTCTAAAAACTCCTCATAGATAAATAAAAAATACTGGTTACCATAGAACATTGGTGTTACCCTTGCAGTGTAGTGATTATCAGCGGTTGACTCTTTAATAATAAGGTTAGAAACACTTTTTACAATGGAATCGCGAACCGACTCTTCAACACCCTCGGGGATAGCCGACAGAACCCTTTCGGTTACATCGTCCATCCGAACAAGAAAACTAACCGTGAGGCCTGGGTTAGAAAGTTCCTCTTGGCGTGTCATAGCCCAAAAACCATACTTAAGGTAATCGTGCTCAACCGATGATTGGCTCTGGATAACACCGAAACCACAATGGTGGTTTGTAATAAGTAATCCTTCAGGTGAGATCAGTTCGCCTGTACAACCTCTGCCAAATATTACAATGGCATCTTTAATGCTTGGTTGATTTATGCTGTAAACATCTTCGGCAGTTAGTTTAAAGCCTTTCTTCTGCATCTCTTCAATGTTATACTTCCCAATAAGCATGGGAAGCCACATGCCTTGATCGGCAATAACTCCTAGCGGAAGAATAAGAATGGCAGCAAGTGTAGAAAGCAAGAATCGTTTCATATGTCTATTGTTTTGTTTTTAAAAGGTGTAAAAGGAACATTCATGGAATAGTAATTCTCGAATATATTGAGGCTATTGTTATGGATGTTTCATCCTTAAAATATTTATTAGTTATTGATTACTTATATGTTTTACTATTGCTCAGAATATTTTAAACTTTTGGTCGAGCTAAAAATATATTTGCTGTTGATACATGAGTTGACTCTGATTTACAAATAGGGTTTAGTTCATTGAACTAGAATAACTATTTATTCCTTTAAAAAAGCGAGTAATTCGGAGTACAATTTCTGAACAGGCAAACCCATTACATTGAAATACGATCCCTCAATACGCTCAACTGCAGCATAGCCAATCCACTCTTGAATTCCATAGGCCCCCGCTTTATCGTAAGGTTTAAAGGCATCAACATAGTACTCAATTTCATCCATGCCCAAATGCCTAAAAAACACCTCCGTAATTGCTGAAAATGTATGAACCTTATCCCCATAAACCAACGCTACACCCGTAACCACAAAGTGCTTATTACCCGATAGTTGCTTCAGCATCTCAACTGCTTCAAGCCTATCAGCAGGCTTACCTAAAACTTTGTTATTTATCCAAACAATTGTATCTGAGGTTATCAGAATTTCGTTTGTTCCTAAAAATTCTCTGTATGGTTCGGACTTTTTAATGGCGAGGTACTCTGGAATTTGCTCAAAGGGCAAATTAGCAGGAAAATTTTCATCAACCTCTCCATTGGATCGAACCTCAAAGGGTAAGCCTAACTCGGCCAGCAACTGTTGCCTGCGAGGCGATTTTGAAGCCAATATCAAGATTTTATCCTTTAATGCATCTTTAAGCAGCATAAGTGCGGGTTTTATTTTTACTAAACCTCAAAACCAAGCAGTTTACCCTTTTGCATAATAAGCTTATCATCAAAGTAAACATCGGGTTCAGTAACCAAGCCATCGAGATGACTACTTACTGAAATTTTTCCACCCATGGTAATATTGTTGCCAAAGGCAATGTGGATTGTGCCAAACACCTTTTCATCCTCCAGAATAAGACCGGTGAGTTTAGCTTTATAGTTTGTACCAATACCAAATTCGGCAACGGCTCGGGCATCTCGTCCTACTTTATCAAGCATATTGGCTAGCTCATCGGCCTGTGGGCCACCTGTAATACTCTCGGCATACCCATTTACAATATCAATAACAATAGGTTGTTTAATCATGCCAATGCCCGCCATGGAACCATCCACCACTACCCTCCCGTTCGTTTTATCTTCCCAAGGAGCAAGATAAACCTCGCCAGAGGGCAAGTTTCCACTTTCACCCTTTTCCCTAAGTACACCCTTGCTCCGAAGAATCATCCTATCCTTAACGGGCATGGTAACATCGGTTCCTTTTTTAGTAACCACTCGAATGGTACTAATCCCCTCCATTTTATCGGCAATAAAGTCGGTAAGAGAGATTATCCTATCGTAATCAGCGCTCAGGCAGCGGGCCATGGCATCCACTGTGATACCAGGCATTGTGCCAACCCTTACTCCCTCTTTCACAGCATTTCTTCGCGCATCGGTATGGGTTAGCGATTTTGCTGTAGGGCAAACTACCACATCAACCTTTCTCATCATTTCGGCAACAGCCTCAGGGGGTTCTTGTCCGTTAATTTCGCCTGATTTTATTTCAATAAGCATCGATTCTTTTGCAATGCCTTTCCCTGCTTCGTGAAGAGCAATTCCAATATCACGCTTAATCTCATCAGTTATAACCAACAGAGTTTCATTGCTTTTAAGCCCCATGCAATCTCTAAGTGCAATTATTGAGGCATCGCTAAGCTGCTTCTGAGTATAATCCATTTATTTACATTTAAAATTTATGCGACCAAAATACGAAATAGGCACCTCTCTGCCAAAAATTTGATGGATTTCCGGTGTAGTTTCAGAAGAATAGAATAAGAAGCCTTTCGATAAAGGGAGAGAGAATTGGGCTATTAGACTTAAATTATATTTTTTATATAACTATGTTAATCAATGGGATAACCTTTTATGTATATCAATTGATAAGATAAGGGGAAGGGAATTGAAATCGAATGAGTGATTAATAAAGGGAACATAGCGGAGGTGAAGGAACTGAAAGGGACATGTATCATGCAAAAAATGAGATTTAAGCAGCCGAATATCCCTTTTAGGTTGAATTACTATTTGATACAATATATTACACGTTATATCTAGCGACTTTAAAGGAAACCCTAAACATTCGCAATTTTCCCCAATATCTTAAATTGTTTGAAGTATAGTCAAAAAAAAACCTTCTCAAAATCTCATCTTTAATAATGAGTTTTAAGAAAGCAGGGGTACGAAAAGAAAAATCTATCCGTTATTCTGGATTTGATTAACTTGGATGCTAGCATAAGCAGGACAAGCCTTGCGCGAACATGACCCAAAAACTGCTGCTACTGAAAATAACATAACAGCCAATACTATAAATCTTCTCTTCAACTTCATGATAAATGATTTTTTACCATGCCAAGATAAATAAAAAAAATCAAATCCTAAACTGGTTGAACAATTTCTTCAGCATTGTCGTTGTCGGCGTAAACCGGACAAGGAACATTATTATGGCATGAACTAACTAATATACTAGCAACAAACAGAATTGCCAACGCTAAAAAAATCCTTTTCGCTTTCATAATCTTTAGGTTAAAATGGTATTAAAAAAAATAAAACTTCAACCAAACAACAACTAAAAGTTTGATTGAATATTATGGTGTAAATATACTCCAGAAATGAATAGTTGTTGCAAAAATGTATAAGAAATTAAATAGCATTTATATTGATATGAATCATCTTATTGGTAGCCACTATTAGCCAAACGTTCTTAATCCTTTATTGTTTAAAAAAAGGTTATTTCAGTAAGGGAACATTAAGTTTCAGCGCAACACTATTTAAATCGCTAATTATATGAGGCAGAATTGCAATCCCGTTTGCAATGTTTTTATAGTAACTCATCCTCTCAATATCTCCAGGTACTAGTACTTTCGTTTTTGGATTGCTTGGTTTAGCTCCCCTAAATGTTTCAATCCATTGGTCCATTGATTTTTTAAAATCCTCGGCTGGGCGGAATGCATCAATTCTGAAAGCACCAAAGAAATGCCCTAAGCCCTTGCCAACCGATTGCTGAAGTAACGGAAGATAGGCCACCTGCGGGGGAACAAAGGGGCCAAAATTGGCGCCAGATAAAACCGAAGAGAAAATATCAACTAACGAAGTTAAGCAATACCCCTTATGCCCACCGTGCTCAATATCGCCACCAAGGGTTAAAATTGCCCCGCCCTTTTCAATAGCCGATGGATCGGTTGAGGGATTCCCCTCTTTATCTTGAACCAAACCAAGGGACACTTCAAGTCCTTGTTTTGCTTTTATTGCTAGTTTACCCCTAGCAACAGGAGTGGTTGCAAAGTCGGCAACCAAAGGTGGCTGCTTATCGGCAGGTATTGCAACTGCAATGGGATTTGTTCCCAACAAACGGTCTGTGCTATTGGTGGGTGCTACCAGCGGGTTTGCATTGGTAAGCGCAATACCAATCATATCCTCTTCAAGAGCCATCATAGAGTAGAACCCTGCAATGCCAAAATGGTTGCTATTGCGTGTTGCCACCCAGCCACTGCCAGCTACCTTAGCCTTTTCAATTGCCAGCATCATCGATTCTTTGGCTGCTATTGGTCCCAGTGCATTGCCTCCATCTATTGTTGCTGTTGATGGCGTTTGGTGAACAATGCTAATCTCTGGCTTAACGTTAATGCGACCTGCTGCTACCATTTGGTAATAATCCTTAACACGCATTAAACCATGCGATGGGATGCCCCTTAACTCGGCGGCAATTAAAACATCGGCAACTACTTGAGCATGTTGCTTATTACAGCCCATAGCCATAAATAACTCTGTGGTATAGCTAAGCAACTCTTTGTGGTTGTGGTTCATAAGAATTTTAGGATTTTACTTTCTGAAAATATAGAAAGAGTTTGCTTGAGCCGTTGGGGTTACCTCAATATCATTCAGATTAACATGCGGTGGGCGCGTAATGGCAAAAAGTACAACATCTGCAATATCGTCGCCCGAAAGGGGTATCAACCCCATGTATGGTTTTTTTGCACTCTCAGAGTCACCCTTAAAACGAACTAAGGAAAATTCTGTTTCGGCCAGTCCAGGCCTAACCTCTGTTACCTTAATACCGTGCTTTACCATGTCGATACGCATGCTCTGAGAAAGAGCATGAACAGCATGTTTGGAGGCACAATAAACATTTCCGTTTTCGTAAACTTGAGTTCCTGCAGTAGAACCAATATTAACAATATGCCCGCCCCCTTGGGCAATCATTTGTTTTGATACTATTTTTGTAACGTAAAGCAAACCCTTAATATTAGTATCTATCATTCTCTCCCAATCGTCAACTACTCCGTCCTGAATGTGGTTTGACCCCACTGCAAGTCCTGCATTGTTGATCAAAACATCAATTTTACTCCACTCTTTGGGCAATTTTCCAAGTGCACTCTCAACTTCGCACATTTTCCTTACATCAAAGCAAAGAGGCAATACCTTTTGGTTGAACTGTGATTCAATTTCATGCCTCAGTGAGTCTAGTTTATCCTGTCTACGTCCTGTTATTATTACGTTAAACCCATTCTGTGCAAGTTTAACTGCTGTGGCTTTGCCAATACCTGATGTGGCACCTGTTATTATTGCTGTTTTCATGAGAGAAAATTTTAGTTGATTTATTGATCATATGAAACACCCAAACTTTAGTTAACATGTTTTAACGGCTAATGGGAGTTTCTATGGATTAAAAAGTTTATAAAGTGATTGATTAAACATCATGTTATGCTTACAAAGAACAAAGTAAAGTTCAAAATTAGGAAAAAGACGGGGTTATTAAAACGAAATGAGGATTAATATATCAATTAATGATTAAACGTATAACTTTTGAGGTGACTACTGAAAACCGTTAACTACTAACGATTACCCTACTTGTGGATTAAGCTATATTTCATACTTTTGCCGTGCAAAAGTAAATATAATGGTTTCAATAAATCAGTTAACAGTTTCATTTGGAGGTTTTGACCTTTTTAAAGAGATCAGTTTTTTGGTAAGTACCAAAGAGCGGGTTGGTCTTGTTGGTAAAAACGGTGCAGGAAAAACCACCTTACTAAGGCTCATTGTTGGCCAAATGGCTCCTACTAGCGGAAGTGTTAACATTCCCAAAGATATTAGTATTGGTTACCTGCCTCAACAAATGGATGTTGCCAACTCGCGAACAGTTATTAACGAAACAATGCTTGCTTTTGACGAAGCTATAACTCTTCATAAAGATATTGAGCGCATCACAAAGGAAATTGAAAATAGGACTGATTATCAGAGTGATTCCTATGCAAAACTAATTAACGAACTAACGGAAAAAAGTGAGCGTTATGGTATTCTGGGTGGCGATACGCTTGAAGCAAAATGCGAGATAACGCTTCTGGGATTAGGTTTTAAACGAACTGATTTTACTAGACCAACAACAGAATTTAGCGGTGGATGGCGTATGCGCATTGAACTGGCCAAAATTCTGCTTAGCGAACCGAATATCCTTTTGCTCGATGAGCCCACAAACCACTTAGACATTGAGTCTATCCAATGGTTAGAAGATTATTTAAAGGCTTTTAGTGGCTCTTTAATTCTTGTATCGCACGATAGGGCATTTTTGGATAATGTTACCGAACGCACCATCGAAATTTCGCTAGGGAAGGTTCACGATTATAGAGTATCGTACACCAAATATGTTGAACTATGCCAAGAGCGAAGAGAACAGCGGTTGGCTGCCTACAAAAATCAGCAAAAACAAATAGAAGATACAAAGGACTTTATTGAGCGGTTTAGGTATAAAGCAACCAAGGCAAATCAGGCCCAATCGCGGCTAAAGCAACTCGATAAAATGGAGATAATTGAGGTTGAAGAAGAGGATAACTCTACCCTCAATATCCGTTTTCCCGAAGCTCCTCGCTCTGGCGACCTTTCAGTAAAAGTAAGCGGTGTTGCAAAGCGCTATGGCAATAATACCGTTTTTAGCAATGCCAACTTCGATATTGTTAGAGGCGAAAAAGTGGCTTTTGTTGGTAGAAATGGAGAAGGGAAAACAACCCTAAGCCGCATTATTATTGGCGACCTAGATTATGAGGGGGAACTTAAAATTGGTCACAACGTGAGCATTGGTTATTTTGCCCAAAATCAGGATGAGCTAATGAATCCCAACCATACCGTTCTAGAAACCATTGACAGGGTTGCGATTGGCGATATCAGAACAAAAATTCGGGATATACTTGGTGCTTTTCTGTTTAGGGGTGAGGATGTTGACAAAAAGATATCCGTTCTTTCTGGGGGTGAGCGAAATAGACTAGCCATGGTAAAGTTAATGCTTCAGCCCTACAACGTGCTTGTACTAGATGAGCCCACCAACCATCTGGATATGCGCTCGAAAGATATCCTTAAAAATGCATTATCTAATTTTAAGGGGACTGTTATTGTTGTTTCGCACGACAGGGACTTTTTAAGCGGATTGGTATCGAAAGTATTTGAGTTCCGCGACGGTAGGGTTAAGGAGCATATAGGGGGCATATACGAGTTTTTAGAGAGAAGAAAACTAGAAAACCTTAAGGAACTTGAGGTAAAAAAGGCTGAGTCAAAAATTGAGAATAGTAGTAACGATATCTCCGAAGGCAAAAAGCAATGGCTTGATAAAAAGGAGCAGGATAAAATAAAAAGAAAGGTTGCTTCACAGATTGAAAAGGCGGAGATAGAGATAGAGCATATTGAAGCCCAAATTGCCGAAAAAGATGCCATCCTAAGCAATCCTGACGGAAGTAACATTTCTATAAACGATGATTTTTTTAAAGAGTACGAAGGACTAAAAGTAAAGTTAAATAACACCATGCATAAGTGGGAACAACTCTCCTACGAAATGGAAGTATTAGAAAACGAGAAGTAGGGCTATTAAAGATTTAACTGAATCCGTTTTTTATCAATATATATTGTTTGCATAGCAACGTAAACAATCGTTAACTTTACAGCATAATTCAACCGCTATATAACAAAACACACAAATGAAGGATAACGCAACCGACACTATTTACGGCATAAGAGCCGTTATGGAAGCCATACATTCGGGCAAAGAGATTGACAAGATAATAATGAAGAAGGGCTTAAGCGGTGAGCTAGTGCAAGAGTTGGGGGATTTACTCCGGATTAACGGGATTCTGCCACAGCTTGTACCCGCAGAAAAATTCCTGAAATATGGTAATAAAAACCATCAGGGTGTTATTGCAATGCTATCACCAATTGATTTTCAGCCTTTAGAAGAGGTAGTTGCCCGCATATGGGAAAAGGGAGAATCCCCATTTATCGTTGTAGTGGATAGCGTTACCGATGTTCGTAACTTTGGAGCCATTGTGCGTACAGCAGAGTGCGCAGGAGCACATGCAGTTGTTTTTCCCATTAAGGGTTCGGCTCGTATTAGCTCCGATGCAGTAAAAACCTCGGCAGGAGCACTGCTTCATATGCCAATATGTAGAGTGGGTAGCCTAAAATCGGCTGTTTCATTCCTAAAGCTCTCGGGTATTCGGGTTATTGCCGCAACCGAGAAAGGGAAAAACAATTACACCAAATCAAACCTAAAGCCACCAATAGCAATAGTTATGGGATCGGAGGATAAGGGTATCTCTGATAGCATACTAGGCGTTACCGATGAACAGGTATCAATCCCCATACTCGGGAAGGTTGATTCGCTAAATGTTTCAGTTGCTGCTGGGCTAATGATGTATGAGGTAATTCGCCAAAAAGATTTATAGTTTTGCCTTATCTAAGGCTTCAGCACAAGCTTTTTGCCCATAGGCAATCAGCTCTTTAGCCCTATAAAACTCATAAACTCCACAGGCATCCTTTGAGGTTTGCACCAGAAAATTGGGTGGAGTTTCCTCAAGAGCTTTTTGGGTCATATTACTCATCATCACCTGAAGCACTCTGTATAGCAAATCGAAATACCCCAACTTATGACTTTCCTTAAGTTTTTTCTTCTCGTCACCCTCAAAAAACTCATACCACTTCTCCTTTAGCTGATCAAATAGCGATTTTTCCTCATCGGTTTCACCAACATGAACTACTTCGTGTGTTGGTTTTTTATAGGGTATTAAGGCATTTGTATCAACAGCACCTATCAAATCGCACCCTTTGGTTATAAGATGACTGATGGGCAAGGGATTTAAAACTCCCCCATCCACCAATAATCCATTCGCTATTTCAATGGGAGTAAATACATTAGGAATTGAAATGGATGCACGAATGGCCTTAACTAAACTTCCTTTTTTAAAAACAATCTCCTTATTATTGATAATATCGGTGGCTAGGATTACCATTGGTTTTGGCAAATCCTCAATATTAATATCAGGGATAAAACCCCTCTTCTGCATCTCGTCAAAAATACGCTCGCCCTTAATAAATCCTTTTGATGCAAGAGTAAAATCGACAAGGCGAAGAACTTCCATTCGGGTTAGCGTTGTTATCCAATCCTTAAAATCGTTTAGGGTGCCTGCGGCATACATAGACCCCACCAATGCCCCCATGGAACTTCCCGATAGTGAAACAATATCGAAACCTCTTTGCTCAAGTTCATCAATAACACCAATATGAACCAAACCTCTTGCTCCTCCACTCGATAGGGCTAGTGCTAATTTCTTACTCATAGCGTTAAGAATTTTATTATTAACTTACAGAGAGAATAGAATGCAGCCCATTGCTAGTTCTTGTTTTTTAAGCGTTGAATTGCAATACGCCAAAAGAAATAAAACTCGCCATACGATTCTACTTCGCTTGGAAAGCTAGTACTAACCATTGTTGCACCTTGTGTATAAACCGGAACAGATACCCCCAGTTGAAAATTACCCCTAAACGTGGAAATTAGGTATGAGAAGCTTAAAGCTGGCTCAAGAACTATTGTTGCAAAACTGTTAGAATTGCTGGTTATATTTGCCTGCGAACGCGTAAAATACTTTAGCGTTCCATATCGATTAACAGCAATGCGAGTTGCGGCACCTAAATGGATTTTACTAAACACTTTTGTTCCGTTTACCTGCACAAAAGCGGTTTGGTATAGAGCATCGGTAAACATGTCCGCAACCTCCAACGCATCGGGAACATACCTCCAATAGCTATCTATTTTCGACAATCCAATGCCCCCGCTATACTCAAAAGCATTAAAAAAATTATACTTGCTGTATTTGAATCCCCCCAGCCCTATAGTTGCTGCATAATCATTCTTAAAAATTTTATACCTCGCACCAACATCCTCTTTACGTGAAGACGAGAAAGGGTTTATATTGCCTGTAGCAAAGATAAAGATATCACGAGGCAATGAGTATGATAAGTTAATATCAATTCCTCCGTCGTAACCAATGGAGGTAAACATCTGCTTTGCTTGTGTATGAACGGGTATTGGCAAAGCCTTTAGCATATAGTAATCCTTTGGCTGCGATGAAACCGTTTTAGCGCAAAGGGCTATAAATAGAATAATTAAGGATATAAAAACTGAGCTGTGGTTTTTTTTCATGCTAGGTTATATCATGTTAATGCCTAAGTATTTGGGATAAGTTTTTGAAAATCGACACCCGATGGATTTTGGAATATTCTTAGTTCAAACTGTGTAACACTGGCAAGCACATGATCAAAAAGATCGGCTTGCACTCCCTCATAAATCACCCACGCTTTTTCTGCGGAAAAACAGTATATCTCAACGGGAATTCCTCTTTCAGTGGGTTGGAGTTGTCTAACCATCTGGGTTGCTTCGGAGCTGATACTAGGATTCTCCTTTAGATAGGACTCTAAATATTTTCTAAAAATTCCAAGATTAGTCAATCGCCTTCCGTTAATTGGCATGCTAGTATCAAACCCCATCTTCTTGTTAAACTCCTCAATTTCCTTGGAGCGTTGTTCAATGTAATCTTTAATCAGATGAACCCGCTTTAACTTCTCCAACAGCTCAGGGGAACAAAACTTCACACTGCTCATATCAATATGTATCGAACGTTTTATCCTTCGTCCATTCGACTCCTCCATTCCTTTCCAGTTGGTTATACTCTCCGATACCAAGGCATAGGTTGGGAAAGTGCTTATTGTCCTATCCCAGTTTTGAACCTTAACAGTATTCAGCGTTATTTCAAGCACAACTCCATCGGCACCACGACTGGGCATCTCAATCCAATCGCCTGGCTTAACCATATTGTTTGCCGATACCTGAACAGATGCAACCAACCCCAGAATTGTATCCTTAAAAACCAGCATCAGAATAGCGGCCGACGCGCCCATTCCAACAAGTAGGTTCATCGGGTTTTTGTTGATTAAAATTGAGACAATAACAATTCCTCCTAATACATAGACTACAATTTTTACTAATTGTATATATCCCTTAATTGGTCGCATTTTAGATGCCTCAGTTGTTAAATAGATGTCATGCAACGCATCAAGAAGCGAGCTTAATACTAAAACCCATGCTGCAGCAATATATGCATAGGTAAACTTTTCGATAAGATGAGAAAGGGAGGGATTATAATCGTATAATGCAATTCCTATAGTAAACTGAATAACCAGTGCAGGTGCCAAGTGCGATAGTTTATGGAAGACCTTTCGATGTACCAAAAAATCATCCCAGGTACTTTTTGTACGCTTGGTGATAGCGGTTAATGCTACTACTATTATCTTTTTAGCAATAAAGTTAGCCAGAATGGCGATTAGGATAATGGCTATAACCGATGTTGTTACCTTAACAAACTGAGCAAGATCAACACTTAACCCTAGGCCTTGTAGCCAAAGTTCAAAATTCTCTAAAAACTGATATGTTACCACAACCTTCTCTTCCATATTCTTAAAATTTTGATAATTGACTCACAAATTTAGTAAAAGTTAATCATGAGACAAATGCTAGCAATACATTGAATTTGGTTCTGTGAACCCAATGTACCTTACATCAATACAAAATAAATTGGCTACATTTGCATAAAACAAATTGCTTATGATTCGATATGTTGCCCCTTCGCTCCTTTCGGCAGATTTTAATAATCTTGGCCGAGATATTGAAATGGTTAACCAGAGTGAGGCCGATTGGTTTCACCTTGACATAATGGATGGAGTGTTTGTTCCTAATATGTCCTACGGATTCCCTGTAGTTGAGCATGTTGCCAAACTGGCCAAAAAGCCACTTGATGTCCATCTGATGATAATAGATCCCGACCGTTACCTCGAACGATTTAGGGATGCTGGGGCAAATATCCTAACTGTTCACTGGGAGGCCTGCCAACATCTGCACAGAACAGTTGCTGAGATAAAGAGGTTGGGCATGAAAGTTGGAGTTTCGTTAAATCCTCACACTCCTGTAGAGCTCCTTAGCGATATTCTACCCGAACTTGATTTGGTTCTGATTATGAGCGTAAACCCTGGGTTTGGAGGGCAAAGTTTTATTGAGAATAGCATCTCCAAAATTACACGCCTTAAGGAAATGATTAAAAAAGCTGGATGCAGCACTTTAATTGAAGTTGATGGCGGGGTTGGCCCCAACAATGCTGCCAAGCTCTACCAGGCAGGAGCCAACGTGCTTGTGGCTGGCAATGCAGTATTCAAAGCAGAGAACCCAAGTGAAGCAATTAAGGCTATCAAAAAGAAGTAACACAATGAATAGATATACAAAAGCTATAGTAAGAAAGCCTGGAAAAAACTTCGCAAATGGAATTTCTATCTCAAATCTAGGAAAACCATCATTTGAATTGGCTCTTGAACAACACGCTGCATATTGTGAGGCGCTAGGAAAAAGCGGTGTAGATGTTATTGTACTTGAGGCAGATGAGCATTACCCCGATGGTTGCTTTGTTGAGGATACAGCCATAGTTACAAAAGAGGTAGCCATTATTACACGACCAAGCGATCCAGCAAGGCTTGGTGAGGAAGAAAGCATACTTCAAACTATTTCGAAATTTAAAAAAGTTGAGAGAATAATAGCTCCTGGAAACCTTGAGGGCGGCGATATTATGCGAGTTGAAAATACTTTCTACATCGGAATTACTAAACGAACGAATATTGAGGGTGCAAATCAACTTGCCCAATTCCTATCAAAATATGGATACACCGCAACACACGTTCCAATAAAGGATATACTTCACCTTAAAACTGGGATTGCCTACCTGAGCGAGGGCAATTTTATTGCTGTTGATACAGTTGCAGGAATTGCACAAGGCAAAAATGTAATAAAGATTGAAGCAGGTGAAGAATACTCAGCCAACTGCCTTAAAGTGAATGACAACTTGCTAATTCCTAAAGGGTTCCCAAATTCAAAGAGCCAAATAGTTAAGTTAGGATACAATATTATTGAGGTAGAAATGTCTGAGTTCAGAAAAATGGACGGAGGGCTAACCTGTCTTTCATTACTTTTTTAGGTTTATTCTCAACGCCAAAACACTTATCTCAGATGAGTATATCTCATTTCCCTCGGCCCATTAAACTACGATAGAAGTTCTGGGGAATTGAATTTGATGCCTTTTTGCTGTTAAGTAACTTAAATAAACAATGCTAATTTTATTTTATGAAGTCAATCCTAACGGCAATCATTATTCTTTTTTTGGGTTTGTTCTTCCCCAAAACTAACTGTGCTCAGGATGAGCGTTTCTGTCGGATAGGTGACAATCCGGGAGTTTTCTATGGATCTAAACAGTTATGGAACCCCGAGTATTTTCAGGGCTTTAAAAAAACGAAGAACTATTTTGAGGGTTGGTACTTCAAAGTGGTATCAGCCAGTGGCAACCATCGGTACGCTTTTATTCCTGGCATTTCCTTAGGGGCTGATCCGCATTCCTTTGTACAAGTAATAGATGGAAAAACAGGAGAAACACAATACCATCGATTCGCCATTGAGGAGTTT
>Ga0265295_1001398_pt1 | contig 42483 bp, 29 predicted proteins | sample Munlansysbiofilm_FD_192503 | JGI IMG/M metagenome (GOLD analysis project Ga0265295, IMG submission 192503) | Leachate microbial communities from a municipal landfill in Southern Ontario, Canada - Methane capture system biofilm | ecosystem: Engineered > Solid waste > Landfill > Unclassified ... | reverse complement strand
GTAAACACACCGTCGATGCCTTCGTGGGAGATGCTGTCGAACGGTGGTTCGTAGAGTTTTTCTACCACAATGCTGCCGTGTTGGGCGATGTAGTTTTTCAGCAGGTTCATGAAGCGCACCTGCTGGGCAGTGAGTGCCGGATGTTCGTGCAGAAAGTGTTTGAAGTGTTCCTCGACGGCGTCGGGGTCAAGGCCGATAATCTCGCGCACCGTCAGGTGCAGTTGGTCGGCAGTGCGCCCGTAAAAATCGTTAAGCACGTCCAGGCTGAAGCCCGGATGGCTGGTAAGAATCGTGGAAGTGAGCGTTTTCAGCTCGGATTCGGCAATGGGCTGGCCCTGGTGGATTTTTTGCAAGGTAGGGTTGGCGGCCAGCATGCCGTCAAGGATTTCCTTAAGGCGGCGACGATAAATCATCGCATCGTTGGCGCCGGCGATTTGCACTTCGCGCGCTAGCTCTTTGATATTGCCGTCACTGGTGCGTGTGCTGCTGATGCCATAGCCGGTGTCGCTTCTGCTTTGCCGATACTTCATGATGCCGCGCAGTTCCTGGCGGGCATGCTCCAGCCGGTTGATGCTTGGCTGCTGCCAGAATTCGGCGCTATGCACCTTGGTGATAATCGCGTCTTTCTGGCGGACAGCGTTGATATTGACCGCCAGTGCGTACAGTTCGGCCAGCAGTTCGATCTTGCCGTCTTCAAAGCAACTGGCCTGTTCCACCATACAGCGCTGAATATTGGCAATAAGCCGGTCAAGGGCGGTGGCGTGCTTGTCGCGCAGGACACGGGCCGACATCAAGGGTGCGATAACTGTTTCAAGCAGGTGCCGGGTTTTAGCGCTGAAATCTTGCAGTAGCGAAGTCTGTTGCAACTGGTGGACAGTGCGCAGCTCACGTTTTACGGCGATGCTGGAGTCCGGCAGGTCGTTGATATCCGCCCGCAGAAGACTGATGGCCACATCAAAGGCGGCGGCATGATGGTGCTTAAGCGCGGCCTGCGCCAGCTGCAAACGCGCTTCAAAGGTGGTTTGCAGCAGCGACTTGCTGTCAGTGCCTTCCGGCTCTTGGTATTCTTGCTCGAAGTAGTCGAAGTTGCCGTAGTGATCGAAGATCAGGAACTCGGTTTTGTGTTTGTCCGGGCCAAACAGATTGGGTCGCAAACGGGTGCCACGGCCGATCATCTGCCAGAACTTGACCCAGCTCTTGACGGGCTTGGCGAAGACCAGGTTGACCACTTCGGGCACGTCGATGCCGGTGTCAAGCATATCAACCGAGATGGCGATGCGAAAGTCGTTGTCCGGCTTCTTGAATTCTTTGATCAGGCTACCCACATGCGGGATCGCGTTGTGAATGACCTTGCAAACCCTGCTGCCGTATTGCGGGTAGTGCTTGCAGAACAGGTCTTCCAGGTGTTCGGCGTGATCCTGGCGCTGGGCGAAGATGATGGTTTTGCCAACCAGTGAGCCGGTTTCGTCCTTGATACCGTTGTTGACCAGGTTTTCCAGGATGATGCGGTCAGTGTCTTCGCTAAAGATCTTGCGGCCGATGTCCTTACCGGCAATGGTGGTTTGCCGCGCTTCTTCTTCACCCAGGTCTTCTTCCAGCTGGCGTTGCTGCGCTTTGCTGAGCTGGTTGTAGTGAATGCCGTCACGCAGGAAGTCGGTGGTCAGGTCCTTGACCCGGAAGGGCACCAGATAGGGCGGATCATTATTGATGGCGGCGTCCAGCCCGAACTCGAAGGTGGGGTCGGTGGTTTCGCAGTCGAACATGTCGAAGGTGTTGCGGCTGATGAATTTCACCGGGGTGGCGGTAAGGCCTACTTGCAGGGCATCAAAATATTCAAACAGGTCGCGGTATTTGTTGTAGATACTGCGGTGGCTTTCATCAGCGATGATCAGGTCGAAAAAACCGATATCCAGTTGGGCAAAGCGGTTCATCATGCCGGGGTAGGTGGCAATATAAATACGGGCGCTTTGGTCTACCTTGCCGGTTTCACCGATGATACAGCGTGGTTCGCTGGGCAGGTTTTGCTTGAAAGCGTCGTCGGCCTGCACGCGCAGTTCTTTGCGGTCACAAAGAAACAGCACGCGCTTGGCCCATCCGGTGCGTAGTAGCAGTTCGGCCAGGGCAATGGCGACACGGGTTTTGCCAGTGCCGGTAGCCTGAATGATAAGTGCTTTGCGCCGCTGGTTCTGGAAGTGGGCGGCAACGGTTTTGATGGCTTCAATTTGATAGGGCCGGTCGGCGATGCCCAGTTCCGGATTAAAGCGTTCCAGTTCTTTTGCGCGGTAGTTGCGCTGGTAGATCAGGTGTTCGAGGCTGTCTTTGCTGTACAGGCCATACACTGGCCGGTAGGTGTTGTACTGGGTATCGTCCCAGATGAAGGTTTCGTAGCCGTTGCTGTAGAAAATGACCGGACGCTGCTTGCCCATGCGCTCGAAACCGTCGGCATACAGGCGCGCCTGTTCGCGGCCGGCCTGCAGGCTGATATTGCCGGCTTTCTTGGCTTCGATGACGGCCAGCGGTTGGCCATTGTCACCCCATAGCACATAGTCGGCGTAGCCCTTGCCCGAGGGGTTGTCTGGAAAACTAACCTCGACCTCTAGCCCCACCTGTGCCGGATTGTTGACATCCCAACCTGCCTGCAGCAGCATGATGTCGATCATCTGTGCCCGGGTTTTGGCTTCATTCCATTGCAGGCTGTCTGCCACCTGCTGGCTTTGCTGTTTGCGTTTTTGTTGATCTGCCGTGGCGGGTGCTTTCAGCTTTTCAATATTCCTGGTGCGTTCACGCTCCAGTTGCTCAATGACTTTTTCAAGTTCTTCCTGCTGCTTTTGCAGTGTTTTTTCGTAGCTTGAAACGGATTGCTTAAGCTGGCTTAGCTTTGCTGTCGGGTCTTGTACATCGATGAATGCGGCAAGTTGTGCTTTCTTTTTGCCGTAATACTTAATGCCCATGTACATGGCCAGCTGGTGCGCCGTGCCCAGTGCCATTTGTGCATGGCGTAACTCACCCTCTGCACCGTGGGCGGTGTCATTGCCTTGAATGCGTAAAAAGTTGATTTGGTGAATTAGTGATGGGTTAACGCAACCTTCAAAAACCGGATTTTTAACCAGCTCATAAAAGCTGGACTGCGGCATACGTGGCAGCTGTTCTTCATTGTAAATGGCCTTGGTCAGTTCTTCGGCAAAGCTGCGCAAACGGGTTAACGTGCTACCAGGATCAATATGCAGTACCGCCTCGGCCAAACCGCCAAGCTTGGCAAGCAGGTTGTTTTCAGGGCGCAAAAATTCGAAGTTCACTGATTTCATAAAATTATTTTGTTCATGACAGCCTTATTGCGTATAACAAAGGCCGTGCCAGGTTTATTAAATCACCAGGAAACAAGGTGGATGGCAACTCACATACATTCTTTGGCCAGGCGAGCGAGAGGGTAGCGTACTATGGCCGAATCTTATGGTTACATAATTGGAATCGATGTTAACCCATAAACCTGAAAAAAATAAAGATTATGTTATTGGCAATGGAAAAATGCCTTTATTGAACCCAGGCTAAGGGCAGGGTTGGGTGTTTTATCTGTAGAAATGAAAAAAGCCCTTAACTTTATTCAAGCTAAGGGCTTTTTGAAATTTTGTGGCGGAGCGGACGGGACTCGAACCCGCGACCCCCGGCGTGACAGGCCGGTATTCTAACCAACTGAACTACCGCTCCGCAGCGGTATGTTAAAGTCTAACATCAAACAAAATGTTTGGCGTCCCCTAGGGGATTCGAACCCCTGTACCCACCGTGAAAGGGTGGTGTCCTAGGCCTCTAGACGAAGGGGACCGGACTTTGTCTAACTGATTTTAATGCTTCGTATGGTGTAGCATTAAAAAGGCCCTGAAAAAGTGTCAGGGCTTTTGAATCTTGTGGCGGAGCGGACGGGACTCGAACCCGCGACCCCCGGCGTGACAGGCCGGTATTCTAACCAACTGAACTACCGCTCCGCAGCGGTATGCTAAAGTCACATCAAACAAAATGTTTGGCGTCCCCTAGGGGATTCGAACCCCTGTACCCACCGTGAAAGGGTGGTGTCCTAGGCCTCTAGACGAAGGGGACAGGACTTTAACTGTTAACGTACTACATTTTAATTGTGAACGATAAAACTGTATCACAACTTACTTCGCTAAACCTTTCTAAAGAAAGTTGGTGGAGATAAGCGGGATCGAACCGCTGACCTCTTGCATGCCATGCAAGCGCTCTCCCAGCTGAGCTATACCCCCAATTGAGTGACTAGCGAAGAATTAGAATTATGCATGCATTTAAGCCTTTGTGCAATACCTTTTTGCTTCTTGTGTACAAAAAAGCCACATTTTCGTTATGTGGCCTTAAAAGTGATGTTTTTTTGCCAATTAAAGGATGCTTATTGAGGCCTTAAGCTTGCCTTGATTTTTTTTGAAAAAAATAATTAAGGTTTTTTTCTGAAAAACACGCCCAGGCCAATGCAAAGCAATGACAATATAATGATCAGGCTGTTTCCGGTGCGGGCATAAAGGGTATAACCCTGTGTTCCCTGTACCTGTACATCCAATACACCCGGAATGGCGGTAGGCAGGGCGGCAATTACGTTGCCATTGGCGTCTATGGCGGCGGTTGTGCCGGTATTGGTGGCACGTACCATTGGGCGGGCGGTTTCCATACTGCGCATGCGGGCAATTTGCAAATGCTGACCCAGGGCAAAGGTATTGCCAAACCAGGCCAGGTTACTCACGTTAAACATAATGCTGGCGCCGGGTGAGCCGTCGGGGCGGGTAAACAGGGCGGGTAACAGTTCTTCGCCAAAGACATCTTCATAGCAAATGTTAGGAGCAAAAACCTGGTCTTGTACCACGAAGTTTTGTTGCAAGGCAGTGCCACGGTCAAAATCGCCAAGCGGTATGCCAATGGCGTGCACAAACCAGCGGAAACCGTAGGGAATAAATTCGCCAAAAGGAACCAGGTGCTGTTTGTCATAAACCGGCAGCCCAAGGCCGGACATTAATGCTTCAACGCTTGTCTTGCCATCAAGGGCGATCACGCTATTGGTATAGCGCTGGCCACGGTGATCCAGGGTGCGCAGGGGCACGCCCATGAAAAAAACACTTTGAGTGCTTTCAGCCAACTGGGTGACTGATTGCCAGAATGGCGGGCTCATCCTGTCCTGGAAACCGGGAATAATCGTTTCCGGAAAAATAATGACTTTGGCGGGGGCATCGGGATGGGCGGGTTCCAGCAAGGCAAGGTCAAGATTCTCGTGGATGCTTTCCAGCATGGTGTCTGGGTGGAACTTGCGGTCTTGTGAAATATTGCCCTGAATAAGCCTGATGGAGATGGGGTTGCCATGGGGTTGGTGCCAGGTAATTTGTTTCAGGCCAACACTAATAGCAAGCAGGCCGGCCATAGATGCCAGGCAAAGGGTGGCGGCTTTACGCTGCCGCTTTTGCAGGCAAGCAAAATAGGTTGCAAGCAATGCGGATACCAGAGCGGCCATGAAACCCACTCCGTACACGCCCAGCACGGGCGCCCAGGCAGACAGGATGCTGCCCGTATGGGCATAGCCGGTACTGTTCCAGGGGAAGCCGGTAAAGATGAAGCTGCGCAGCCATTCTGACAGCGCCATGCTGCCGGCCCAGACCAGCACAAAACTGGCCATTGAGCTGCGTGACAGGTAGCGGGTTACGCTGGCCGCCAGGATGGGATAAAGGCTTAGGTAGGCCGACAGCAGGAAGACAGCGGCGGCCGCCAGCGGAGCAGCCAGTGCTCCGTAAGTATTCATGCTAATGAACAGCCAATAGATACCCGTGCAGAAATTGCTGATGCTGAACCAGGCTGCATGCCAGGCGGCCTGGCGTACGTTGCCTGCCCTAAGCACATACCAGGCCAGTACGGCCAGGGTAAGGATTTGGGTTAATGGCAGGCTCCAGGCAGGAAGCGGGGAAACAGAAAAACTTAGGGCGTGCAAGGCGCCCGCTGCAAGCAATAAAAGCCGGTGCATCATGGTTTAATGGTCTTTGTTGGAAGCCGCAGATGGCGTAGAGCGTTTGACGTGCAGCCACAAGGCACGTCGCGCATCGGCGCGTAACACCCGGAACCGGAGGTTTTCATGGTCGTGCGTGTCTCCGCGTTGGGGGATATGATCCAGTTCAGCGGCCAGCCAGCCGCCAATGGTGTCATAGTCCTCTTCGGGGATATGGCTGTTGATGGTTTGATTGAAGTCGCTGATATCGGTGATGGCCATGACCCGCCAGGCATTTTCCGATTCGGGGAAAATGGTTTGTTCGGCTTCTTCATCGTATTCGTCTTCAATATCGCCCACAATTTGTTCAAGCACATCTTCCATGGTGATTAAGCCGGTAATGCTGCCGTATTCATCGATGGCGATGGCGATGTGATTGCGGGTATCCTTGAAGTCACGCAACAGCTGATTGAGTTTTTTGGTTTCGGGCACAAAATAGGCAGGCCGGATCAGGTTGCGGATATTAAGTTCGGGATCGTTGAAAAAACGCAGTAAATCTTTGGCCAGCAAAATGCCGATAATGTTGTCACGCTCGTTTTCATAGACGGGAAAGCGCGAGTGTGCCGTATCAATAATGATGGGCAGGAGATCTTGCAAGGATTGCGAGGCATCAAGCATGTCGATGCGTGAGCGGGGCACCATGATATCACTGACATTTTTTTCAGTCACCGAAATGGAGCCCAGGATCATTGTGTAGGAGTCGTCATCGAGGATTTCCCTGTCATGGGCGGCACACAGGATTTCCTGGATGTCCTCACGGTCTTCGGGCTCGCTTTGGCCTATAAGAGTTTTAAAACGCTGCAATAAAGAGCGCGTGGCGGATTTTTTGGCTGACTTTGATTCTGGGTCAGGCTCGCTGGGAGGGTATGGGTCTGTTGACATCTCTGGACGTCTAGTTAATGGAAATTCAAGCATAACTCAAAATTATTCTGTTTTGATGAAATATCGGCTTGTTCATTGAAAATGCCTGAATTCCCCCCTTAAATGTGCTTTTTTTCGTGGATGATTAACGTTCCAGATAAGGGTTTTCGATATGTAGGCGCGTCAGGATGGCAATTTCCATGGCCTCCATGTGTTCGGCTTCATCGTTGCTGATATGGTCGTAGCCCAGCGCATGGAGGGTGCCGTGAATGACCAGGTGGGCGGCATGGTTTTTGAATGGCTTGTCCTGTTCGGTGGCTTCTTTTTTCAGGACATCCAGGCACAGGATGATATCTCCGTGGGCCGTGCCTTCCGGGTCAACCCCATATTCAAAGGTCAGGACGTTGGTGGCGTAATCTTTGTTGCGGTAATTGGCATTGAGTGACCGGCCTTCATCGGTGTCTACCAGGCGCAGGGTCAGTTCAGCACGCTGGAACGCATCGGGACAGTCCTGGCAGGCCGCCTGGACCGCTTTCAGGGCCCAGGCACGCAGCTGCTGGCGGGACAGTTCCGGCGCATCAACGGCGTATTGCACGGTAAAGCTAAGAACGGGTTCTGGCATGATGGTTAACGGTAAGGGGGTTGATGGGAAGGGAGGCTGGATGCCGTCTCTGATTCATCATAGGCATCAATAATGCGTGCCACCAGCGGGTGACGAACCACGTCTTTGCTGGAGAAGCGGGAAAAAGCAATGCCTTCGACCGACTGTAAAACCTGCAGGGCATGGGACAGGCCGCTTTTTTGTCCTTTGGGCAGGTCAATTTGTGACGGGTCGCCGGTAATAATGGCCTTGCTGCCAAAACCAATCCGGGTCAGGAACATTTTCATTTGTTCCGGCGTGGTGTTCTGGGCTTCGTCAAGAATGACAAAGGCATGATTCAGGGTACGTCCGCGCATATAGGCCAGCGGTGCGATTTCAATGGTTTGCTTTTCAAACAGGCGCTGTACTTTTTCAAAGCCCATCAGGTCGTAAAGCGCGTCATATAAGGGGCGCAGGTATGGGTCTACTTTCTGGGCCAGGTCGCCGGGCAGAAACCCCAGGCGTTCGCCTGCCTCTACCGCCGGGCGGGTTAAAATAATACGCTGTACGTTTTCCCGTTCCAGGGCATCAATCGCGCAGGCGACGGCCAGCCAGGTTTTGCCGGTACCGGCCGGGCCGGTACCAAAGGTAATGTCATTGCGCAGGACATTATTCAGGTACTGGCGCTGACTGGGTGTTCTGGGTCGCAGGTCGCTGCGTCTTGTCCGCAAAACAATGGTGTCGCTTTCATCGTCCAGTGGCGGTAAGTCGTCCTGTTCTTCAGGCTGGGCAGACAAGGCCGGGGGCACTTTGTGCGGAGAGGCTTTCTGCTCTACCAGGCCCAGCTGGATATCGTCAATGGTCAGGTCTTTATGGCGGGCACGACGGTGAAAAATCTCAATGCTGTTGCCCGCCTTCAGTGCCTGTTCGCCTTCAAGGGTAATGCGGCTGCCGTTACGGCCCAGCTTGACCCCCCAGGCCTGGGCGATTTGCCGCAGGTTTTCATCAAGGGGGCCGCACAGGTTGGCCAATTGCATGTTGTCCCCATCAAGCGTGATGATGACGGGTTGATTGCGTCTGGTTGCCATTAGTCTACCTGCTCGCTGGTGACCACATTGCCGCGTAGCGAGTTGGTGTAGACATCGGTAATGCGGACATTGACGATTTGACCGATGAGGCGTTTGGGGGCGGCAAAATTGACGATCCGGTTGTTTTCGGTGCGTCCGGTGAGTTCATTTTTATCGCGGCGCGATTCGCCCTCGACCAGCACCGGCTGAACCGTGTTCAGCATGGCGTGGCTGATGGCCTTGGCCTGTTTGGTGATTTGGGCCTGCAGGCGTTGCAGGCGCTTGAGCTTGACGTCGTAGGGGGTGTCATCATGCAGGTCGGCGGCCGGAGTACCGGGGCGGCGTGAATAGATGAAGGAAAACGAGGTGTCAAAATTGACGTCTTCGATTAGTTTCATGGTGGTTTCAAAGTCGGCATCGGTTTCACCGGGAAACCCGACGATGAAATCGGAAGACAGGGTCAGGCCTGGGCGAGCCGCATACAGTTTGCGTGCCAGCGCCTTGAACTCAAGCCCGGTATAGCCTCGTTTCATGGCGGCCAGGATGCGGTCGCTGCCGGTTTGAATAGGCAGGTGCAGGAAAGGCACCAGCTTGGGCAGGGCGCCGTGCGCTTCAATTAAGCGGTTGGTCATTTCTTTGGGATGGGAAGTGGTGTAACGGATGCGTTCAATGCCCGGGATTTCATGTACATACTCAAGCAGCATGGCAAAGTCGGCAATTTCACCGCTGTCACCCATGGTGCCGCGATAGGCATTGACGTTCTGGCCCAGCAGGTTGACTTCTTTGACCCCTTGGTCTGCCAGGTCGGCCACTTCCTGCAAGACGTCTTCAAACGGACGGGAAATTTCTTCACCGCGGGTATAGGGAACCACGCAAAAACTGCAGTATTTGCTACAGCCTTCCATGATGGAAACGAATGCCGACGGGCCTTCAACCCGGGCGGGCGGCAGGGCATCGAATTTTTCAATTTCGGGGAAGCTGATGTCTACCTGCGAGCGACCGGTTTCGTGCCGCTTGCTAATCAGGTCTGGCAGGCGGTGCAGGGTTTGGGGGCCGAAAACAACGTCTACATAGGGGGCCCGGCGAATGATGGTGGCCCCTTCCTGACTGGCCACGCAACCGCCTACGCCAATGACCAGATTTGGTTTTTTCTGTTTAAGCAGATTGGCACGTCCCAGGTCTGAAAAGACCTTTTCCTGGGCTTTTTCACGGATTGAACAGGTGTTGAACAATATAACATCGGCATCTTCTGGATCATTGGTAAGCTCCAGGCCCTGGTTTTCACGCAGGACATCGGCCATTTTGTCAGAGTCATATTCATTCATCTGGCAGCCGAAAGTCTTGATGTAAAGCTTGCGGGTGCTGCCATCGGGGGCGGCCAGGGAAGAAAATGGAGATTCAACAGCTTGAACAGGTTCGGCGATAACGCCGGGACGTTTGATAGTGGTTTCTTGCATAGTTGGATACCGTTGCGGGTTTGAGCCCGGGGGCAAAAAAAGGAAAAAGCAGATTGTACTCTTATTGTCGCTCTTTTTTCTATCTGTTTGTTTTTACATTGAACAATGCGCCCAAATTAGATTGCCCCCAAAAACCGGAGGGGTCCGGCTTGTTGGGGGCAGTGTAAGGGCCATGGTTTTGGCCGCTTGCCTTAAAGGAAGAGCATCAGCCTTCCATGATTTCGGCGGCCGGGTCTTCTTTCTTGGGCGTTTTCAGCATGTCTTCACGCTTGACACCCAGCCACATGGCAAGGGATGCTGCCACGAAAACCGAGGAATAAATGCCAAACCAGATGCCGATGGTTAAGGCCAGCGAGAAGTAATGCAGGGTGGGGCCACCAAAAAAGAACATGGACAACACCATCATCTGGGTAGAACCGTGAGTAATAATGGTTCGGGAGATGGTTTGGGTAATGGAGCTGTCAATGACTTCACGAACACTGGTTTTTCGCTGTTTGCGGAAGTTTTCGCGAATCCGGTCCATGATAACCACCGATTCGTTGACCGAGTAGCCAAGTACTGCCAGCACACCGGCCAGTACGGGTAAAGAGAACTCCCATTGGAAAAAGGCAAAAAAGCCCAGGATAATGACCACATCGTGCAGGTTGGCAATCATGCCGGCAATGGCGAACTTCCATTCAAAGCGGAAACCCAGGTACACAATAATGCCCAGGATCACAAAGAAAAATGCCTTCAGGCCGTTGCTGAACAGTTCGCTACCCACCTGTGGGCCAACAAACTCAACCCGGCGCAGTTCGGCATTGGGGTCTGCCTGTTGCAGAACCTGCATGACTTTTTCACTTTGCTCGGCCGACGAGACGCCCTCCTGGATGGGAAGGCGAATCATGACGTCTTGTGACGTGCCAAAATTTTGTACCTGGTAGTCGGTATAGCCCAAAGAAGTTACCGAATTGCGGATGGAGTCCAGTTCGGCTGGCTGTTGGTAATTGACTTCCATCACCGTACCACCGGTAAATTCAATAGATAGGTGAAAACCGCGGGTAACGATGAAAAATACCGCCAGTATGAACGTAATGGCACTGATCGCGTTAAGGATCGGCGCATACTTCATGAACGGTATGGTTTTACGGATTCTGAATAATTCCATTTTAATTCCTGATACCCGAACCGCCAGGGTTCAGGTACATTGTTTTCGTATTAAGCCTTGCTTGTGGATGAACGCGTTTTATTTTTCTGCATCTGGTTTCCAGACCGTACCGATAGCCAGGGTTTTGAGCTTTTTACGGCTGCCATACCAAAGGTTGACCAGTGCCCGGACACCCACAACGGAAGAGAACATGGACGTTAAGATGCCAAGGGTATGAACCACGGCAAAACCACGGATGGGACCGCTGCCAAAAGCCAGTAATGTCAGGCCAACAATCAGGGAGGTCAGGTTCGAGTCAAGAATGGTTCCCCATGCCTTGTCAAAGCCGATATTGATGGCCTGTTGCGGTGAGGCACCGCCACGCAGTTCCTCGCGGATCCGTTCGTTGATCAGCACGTTCGCGTCAATCGCCATACCCAGGGTCAGGGCCAGTGCCGCAATACCCGGCAGGGTAAGGGTTGCCTGCAGCATGGAAAGCAGGGCCAGCAGCAGCAAGACGTTGAAGATCAGGCCCAGGGAGGAGAAAACGCCAAACAGGTGGTAGTAAATAATCATGAACACGGCAATCATAATGAAGCCGTACAGGGTGGAGTCAAACCCTTTCTTGATGTTTTCCGCACCCAGGCTTGGGCCAATCGTGCGTTCCTCGATAATGCTCATGGGCGCGGCCAGTGAACCGGCACGCAGCAACAGGGATACGTCAGCCGCCTGCTGGGCGCTCATGCTGCCTGAAATTTCAACCTGTCCGTTGGGAATTTCACTGCGGATAACCGGTGCGGTCACGACTTGCCCACGATTGTTTTCAAACAGGATAATGGCCAGTCGTTTACCAATGTTGTCGCGGGTAGTGTCGCGGAAAATGCGGGCGCCTTTGTTATCGAGGGTCAGGTTGACCGTGGGTTCCTGGGTTTGCTGGTTACGGCCGGCCTGTGCGTTTTCCAGGTTTTCACCGGTCAGCAGGACCTGGCGGCGCACCAGGATGGGGCGGCCATCGCTGTCTTTGAACGACTCAAGACCGAAAGGCACTGTACCACTGGCCAGTGCGGCCATGGCAGCGGGAGAGTCATCAACCAGGCGTAATTGCAGGGTGGCGGTGCGGCCAAGAATTTCTTTGGCTTTGGCTACATCTTGAATGCCAGGCAATTGAACCACGATACGGTCATTGCCCTGCTGCTGGATAACCGGCTCGGCAACGCCCAGTTCATTGATACGGTTATGCAGGGTAAGAATGTTTTGTTTGAGGGCGGTTTGTTCAACCCGGGCGATTTCAGTCGGGCTGATTTGTCCGGTCAGGATGAATTTGCCGTTGGTGCCGGATTCAGTAAAGCTTAGCTCGTTAAGGCGGTTGCGAAAAGCGCCAATGGCTTTGTTGCGGTCAGCATCGCTGGCAAAGGTGGACACAATGGTGGAACCCACCTTATTGACCGACTCGACCTCAATTTTCTGGTCGCGAAGAATGCTGCGGATGTCGGTCGTCAGGGTGTCATAACGCGATTCCAGGGCACCTTTCATGTCAACCTGCAGCAGGAAGTGGACGCCGCCGCGCAAGTCAAGACCCAGGTACATGGGATTTGCGCCCAGGCTGGTCAGCCAGTCGGGCGACCCGGACAGCAAGTTCAGGGCAACCGTATAATCGGGTTCTTGCGTATTGGTATTCAGGCTGTTTTCAAGGACGTCTTTGGCCTTGAGCTGGTTGTCGGTGGAATCAAAGCGGATGCGGAGGGTGCCAACCGGACCATTTTGCTGAAAATAGGAACCTGTTGAGGGAATGTTGTTTTGTTTAAGGATGTTGTCAACGCGGCTTAACAGCTGTTGATCGACCTTGCGTGTAACGTTTGCGCTAGAAACCTGAACAGCAGGCGATTCCCCGAAAAAGTTCGGGATGGTGTAAATAATACCGATTACCAATGCAACCAGTACCATTAGGTATTTCCAGAGAGGATAGCGGTTCATGCCGTAGCCGTAAAAATGTGTTAATTAAAAAAGAAAGCCCTTAAAACTTAAGGGCAGGACAAGCTTACAGTGATTTGATAGTGCCTTTGGGCAGGATATTGGTCACGGCACCGCGCTGCAACAGGACTTCTACCGGTTTTTCAGCCAGGTCAGCCACTTCAATGGTAATGTAGTTATCGGTTACCTTGCTGACTTTACCCAGCATGCCACCTGAAGTAATGACTTCGTCGCCTTTGGCCAGTGCTTCGACCATGGCTTTGTGTTCTTTCTGGCGTTTCATTTGTGGGCGGATCATCATGAAATAAAGCACCACAAACATGAGGATGATGGGCAGGAAACTGACCAATCCGCCAGCGGCACCCTCGGGGGCGGCCTGAGCAATAATAACGTGTGATAAATCTGTTACCAACATGGGGGAACTCCAAAAAAATAATTATATTAACGGGATATTGTAGCGGAACTTGATTATTCGATGCCTTTTGCGCGATCTTTTGCGAATTGTTCTTTCCATTGCATAAAAGTGCCGTTATCCAGTGCCGTGCGCATTTCCTGCATCAGATTCAGGTAGTAATGCAGGTTGTGAAGGGTGTTTAAGCGGGCACCGGTAATTTCATTGGCTTTTTGCAGATGATGCAGGTAAGCGCGGGAAAAGTGGCTGCAGGTATGGCAGTGGCAGCTTGGGTCTAAAGGCCGGGTGTCATCTTTGTAACGGGCATTGCGGATCTTGATGTCGCCAAAGCGGGTAAACAGCCAGCCATTGCGGGCATTGCGTGAGGGCATGACGCAGTCGAACATGTCCACGCCATTGGCGACACCATCAACCAGGTCTTCAGGGGTGCCAACACCCATCAGGTAACGCGGTGCATTTTCAGGCAGTTGGTGGGTGATGTGCTGCAAAATGCGCAACATGTCTTCTTTGGGTTCACCCACCGACAAGCCACCAATGGCATAACCATGAAAACCGATATCGGTCAGGCCGGCCAGGGATTCGTCGCGCAGGGATTCATACATGCCGCCCTGAACAATGCCAAACAGGGCGTTGGGGTTTTCAAGCTGGTTGAAACTGTCTTTGGAGCGTTTGGCCCAGCGCAGTGACATGCGCATCGAGCGGGCGGCCTCTTCCTGGGTGGCGGGCCGGCCATCTATCATATAGGGCGTGCATTCATCAAACACCATCACGATATCTGAATTAAGGGCGCGCTGGATACGCATGGATTCTTCTGGCGTCAGCAGCAGCTTGGCGCCATCGATAGGTGAAGAAAACTTGACGCCTTCTTCGGTAATTTTGCTGCGCAGCTCACTAAGGCTGAATACCTGAAAACCGCCGGAATCGGTCAGGATGGGTTTGTGCCATTGCATAAATTGATGCAACCCACCGTGTTTTTCGATGACGTCGGTGCCCGGACGCAGCCAAAGGTGGAAGGTATTGCCCAAAACAATCTGGGAACCGATTTCTTCCAGTTCGTGAGGCAACATGGCCTTGACGCTGCCATAAGTGCCTACCGGCATGAACATGGGCGTTTGCACGGTGCCATGGTTTAGGGTAATGCTGGCGCGGCGGGCCTTGCCTTCGGTTTTTAACAGTTCAAACTTGAGTCCAGACATATCTTTTCAATATAAATAATTTTGATCGGGGTAGCGGGCTGTGTCGCGTTCAGACGCGGGGTGCGATGAACATGGCGTCGCCATAGCTGAAAAAACGGTATTGTTGACCGATGGCATGTTGATAGGCTTTGCGCATGGTGTCAAGGCCACACAATGCTGAAACCAGCATGAGCAGGGTGGACTGGGGCAGGTGAAAGTTGGTCAGGAGCCCGTCGATGACCTGGAACTTGTAGCCCGGGGTAATGAACAGGCGGGTGTCGGCCGAATGGGCAAGCGGGCATTTTGGTCCGGCAAGGCCACCCTGGCGGGCGGCCGATTCCAGTGCCCGCACGCTGGTGGTGCCTACGGCAATCACGCGTCCGCCTTTGGCCCGGGTTTGTAAAATGGCATTTACGGTTTCCTGTCCTACGGTATACCATTCGGCATGCATAATATGGTCTTTGAGCTGTTCAGCCCGCACCGGCTGAAAGGTGCCCGCGCCCACGTGCAGGGTCACAAAAGCAGTGGCCACGCCTGCCGCTTTTATTTGCTGTAACAGTTCATCATTAAAATGCAGGCCGGCCGTGGGAGCGGCGACCGCGCCGGGCTCCTGGGCGTACACCGTTTGGTATCGCTGGTCATCGGAAGCATCGGCATCGTGCTGGATATAGGGCGGCAAGGGCGTTGCGCCGTATTGGTCCAGCAAGTCCAGCACATTATTTGGAAAACGAAGGTCAAACAACTCACCTTCGCGGCCAAGCACTTCTGCCTCGAAGGCATTTTCAAACACCAGACGGGTACCTGCCTTGGGTGATTTGCTGGATTTGATATGTGCCAGGGCTCGGGTGGGTTCGGTAATGCGCTCGATTAAGGCCTCTATTTTGCCCCCGCTTTGTTTTTGTCCGTGCAGGCGTGCCTTGATGACCTTGGTGTTGTTAAAAACAAGCAGGTCGTTGGGTTTTAGCAAATTAACGATATCGGCAAAGGCAAGGTCGTGGAACTGGTCTTGCGGGTCGATATGCAACAGGCGGCTTTGCCCGCGAGAGGCTGGCGGTGTTTGGGCGATAAGCGCTTGTGGCAACTCATAATTGAAGTCGGCAACAGTGAGCGTATTGTTGGTCTGATACATGAAAACAGCAAAGGTAATTGGAAAAATATCGGAGGGCGTATTATCATTTCGGCATGGTTGTTGCCGGGGAAAGGGTTATTATAAAGCCAGTTTAATCCTGTGCCATTGAAATGAATGGATCAGGTAAGTTATGCCCATTCCCAATGCTGGCAAACTGACTATATTGTATTGTGAATCCATCGGAGGAATTATGGCCATCCACGAGATCCGGCACCCCCTTATCAGACATAAACTGGGCATTATGCGCAGTGCAGATCTTAGTACAAAAAGTTTTCGCGAACTGGCCCAGGAAATTTCAGCACTGCTCACTTATGAGGCTACTAAAGACTTTCCGCTTGAAAATACCACTATCAAGGGGTGGTGCGGCGAGGTTGTGGTGGAAAAAATCGCCGGCAAGAAAGTAACTGTGGTGCCCATCTTGCGTGCCGGTATTGGCATGCTTGAAGGTGTTCTTTCGCTGGTTCCGGGCGCCAAGGTCAGTGCGGTTGGGATTGCCCGCAATGAAGAGACCCTTGAAGCCGGCACCTATCTGAAAAAACTGGTGGATGACCTGGATCAGCGAATTGCCCTGATTATCGACCCCATGCTGGCCACTGGCGGTTCTATGGTGGCAACCATCGAGATGTTGAAGGCGGCCGGTTGCCGTGAAATACGTGCCTTGGTATTGGTGGCGGCCCCTGTGGGGATTGAAAAAGTGCTCAGCCTGCATCCCGATGTGGATATTTACACCGCTTCGGTTGATGAGGGCCTGAATGAAAATGGATATATTATTCCTGGGCTGGGTGATGCCGGTGACCGGATTTTTGGCACCCGGCAGAAAGATTAAGGCATAGTTTGCCAGCCCCGGTTTTTGTGACGCAGCGATTACACTGTTGCGTTATATTCATACAATGATGTAATTGGCTGTCATGTTTTTTTATGTTTTATTATAGGGTGGTTTCCTAAAATCATATATGATGTTCTGAATCCCCTTAATTTTTGGAGCAAGCAAATGGCAACACGAAAAAATCTGGAACAAACCGAAGAGCAATTGTTGGAAACCCTGCGCAAAAGTATTGAAGATGCAGAAGCTTTGCTGAAGGAAGCTGCGGGAGTGGGAGAAGAAAAAGCGCATGAATTAAGGGCCAGGGCAATGGGAGCGATTCACCGGGCAACCGATAGCTTCAAGGAAACCCAAGAAAAAGCCATTGTCCAAAGTAAGGAAGCGGCACGGGTAACTGATGAATACGTTCACGAAAACCCATGGCGCTCTATTGGCATGGTGGGCCTGGCCGGTTTGTTGCTGGGCGTTATTATTGGCCGTCGTTAAGATTTAAAGGGTACCGCTTTTATGACCGTCAGGCATGATCTGAAGAATGCGGTTGGTAGCCTTTTTAAAGTTGCCGCCACCCGTATGGAGTTGTTCGGACTTGAACTGGCCGAAGAAAAAGAACGTATGCTGGGCATGCTGTGGTTGAGCATGTTTGGCTTCGTTTTTTTTATTTTGGCCCTCATGAGCGCAACGGTATTGGTTGGCCTGTATTTTTGGGGTACTGAATACCGTTTTGTTGTGTTGCTGGGGTTGGTGTTGTTTCATACCCTGGCTGCATTGGCCTGCTTTTTCTATGTCCGCTCCCGCCTTATCAGGAAACAGCTGCCGTTTTCCGCAACGGTCAAGGCCTTGCAAGATGATGCGCGGTTTATGAACCGGGAAGCGCCCGTTGTCAAAAAGGATCGCCCATGAACCGGAAAGAGCGTGAACTGCATAAACAGTTGCTGGTTGCCCGCATAGAGGTTGAGCGGGAAATTGCCAGTTTAAGTTTCAGAAAACTTGGCCTGTCGGCGTCGCCGCGGGCACTTAAGCAGCAATTCTTGCAAAGCGGCACCTTGGGCCTGTCCCGTTTTACGGGTATCCCTTCCAGCGTGTTTGATTACCTTCAAAAGCACCCCCGCCTTAGCCTGCTGGTTGGCCGCTTCTTGCTGCGTTCCAGCAAAACCCGTTCAAAGGTGCTTAAGCCTGTGGTGCTGGCAGCGGTTTCCTGGTTTGTTTACAATAAATTTCAGGGCCGGGAAAGCGAAGTGCCTTCCCGTCAGCCGGTTACTACAAACCCAGATCCTTCCACAGAGAATCCACCCGGGTTTTAACGCTGGCATCCATTTTAATGGGCGTGCCCCATTCACGCTGGGTTTCACCGGGCCATTTGTTGGTGGCATCCAGCCCCATCTTGCCGCCCAGACCAGAAACCGGAGAGGCAAAGTCCAGGTAATCAATGGGCGTGTTTTCCACCAGGAGCGTATCGCGTACCGGGTCCATTCGGGTGGTCATGGCCCACACGACTTCTTTCCAGTCGCGGGTGTCAACATCGTCATCAACCACAATAATGAATTTGGTATACATGAACTGACGCAGAATGCTCCAGACGCCAAACATGACGCGTTTGGCATGGCCAGCGTATTGTTTGCGAATGGAAACCACCGCCAGCCGATAACTGCAGCCTTCGGGTGGCAGGTAAAAATCAACGATTTCAGGCAATTGTTTTCTTAACAGGGGAACAAACACCTCGTTCAGGGCAACCCCCAGTACAGCGGGTTCATCAGGGGGTTTGCCGGTATAGGTGGAGTGATAAATGGGGTTTTTGCGCATGGTAATGCGTTCAACCGTAAAGACCGGGAACCAGTCCTGCTCGTTGTAATAGCCGGTATGGTCGCCATAGGGGCCTTCCAGCGCCATTTCATAAGCAGATGGTTTGGGCGGAGTCATGCCTTCGGGCACCGAGGGAGCCAGAGCCCGTGGGTCGGATGAAGGAAGGATATGCCCTTCAAGCACGATTTCTGCCGAGGCCGGAATGGATAAATCACTGCCAATGGCTTTGACCAGCTCGGTGCGTGAGCCACGCAGCAGGCCGGCAAACTGGTATTCAGATAAACTGTCGGGAACGGGCGTGACGGCACCCAGGATGGTGGCCGGGTCTGCGCCCAGCGCCACGGCAATGGGAAACGGCTTGCCGGGATTGGCCAGGGCGAAATCACGAAAATCAAGGGCGCCGCCACGATGTGACAGCCAGCGCATGATAAGTTTGTTGCGGCCGATGAGTTGCTGGCGGTAAATGCCCAGGTTCTGGCGCTTGGCAAGCGGGCCTTTGGTAATGACCAGGCCCCAGGTAATCAGGGGGGCAATATCGCCCGGCCAGCATGTCTGGATGGGCAAGCGGTTAAGGTCAACGTCATCGCCTTCAAAAATAATTTCCTGGCAGGGGGCGTGGCGATGCATTTTGGGTGCCATGTCCCAAAGCGCGGATTTAAGCATGGAAACCTTGCCAAAAGCGTCTTTCAGGCTTTTGGGCGCCTCGGGCTCACGCAAGGTGGCCAGTAATTCGCCAATTTCCTTCAGGGCGCTGGTGCTGTCTGCCCCCATGCCCCAGGCAACCCGCTGGGGGGTGCCAAACAGGTTGGCTAGAACCGGGATGTCAGATGTTTGGCCATTGTGCATGGCATTTTTAAAAAGCAGGGCAGGCCCTTCCTTGCGCAAGACGCGATCGCTGATTTCCGTCATTTCAAGATGGGTGGAAACCGGCGTTTGAATGGATTTCAGGTTGTTCAGTTTGTCGAGCTGACTGAGGAAGTCGCGCAGGTCACGGTATTTCAATTTATTCGACCTATCAAGATTGGATAAAGAAGCATCATTATAGGGTATCTGGTGGCGGTCGGTGTCGCTGTTTATCGGGTTTGGCAACCGGATAGGCCTGATATTTTATGCGTGAATGAATTTTCGGGTTATATTCAGGGTTTACCCTTTTGTTGGCAATAAAAGATGGCTTTATTTGATATTAGTCCGGAAGCTCGACAGCTTCGTCGGGGCGTGGTTTCTTTTGCCCATGAATTTATTCGTTTAATGCTTATGTATCTGGGCATTGTGGCGATGGTGCTGGTGGCAGCCATATTCATTTTACCGGCGGCGCAAGACCGGTTCCAGCTGGTACGGCTGGCTGTGCTGGATGTTCTTGAGCCCGATAATTCCATGGTGCCCGAGCAGGACTTCCTGAGCCTGTTCGCGGTGAATGACCAATATGAGCGTTCCAGGGAAGCGGTTTCCGCATCTGTCATAAGCGGGGAAGAAGCCGCGACTGAAAAAGGTTTTTTTGCCAACCTGACGATTGACCAGCCGCAGTTCAGTCTACCGGGCGTGTCGGCACACCAGGCGCAATTGTTAAGGGATTACATTGCCCGTAAATTCAAGGTGGCGCGCAATGTGACCGGTTCGCTGATTTTGACCGTTTATGAAACGGCCCGTGAAAAAGATCTTGACCCCTTGCTGGTGCTGGGGGTTATTGCGGTTGAATCACGCTATAACCCTTTTGCCGAGAGCCATGTCGGTGCACAGGGGCTGATGCAGGTGCTGACCAGGGTGCATGCCGAAAAATTTGATGAATTTTACGGTGGCAAGCTGTCAGCCCTGAACCCGGTGGCCAATGTCCGGGTAGGTACCCGGATTTTGCGTGACTGTATCAGGCGCAGGGGCTCGGTAGACAGAGGCCTGGCCTGTTACGTCGGGGCAACCGGCCCGAATGGCGGAAGCGGTTATGCCGCAAGGGTCCAGGCCGAGCGCAAACGTATTGCGCTAGAGTCGGGGATACCGTTAGGAAAGAATCTGGGGAAGTTCTATTGATTTTTTGTTGGCCTGATTTTGCAGGAAAGGTTCCATACGGGCAATGGCTTCTTTCAGCCGGTCCAGGCCCGTTGCATAAGAAATGCGAATCATGCGGCTGGCATGCTCTGGCCCAAAATCAAGCCCTGGAATAACCACGACACCGGCTTCGTTCAGCAGATCCTGGGCAAATTTCTCGCTGTTATCAGCGTAATAACTAATATCGGCATAAATGTAGAAGGCGCCATCAGGGGCCACCGGTACGTTCAGTTTCAGCCGTTCAAGTTCTGGCAGCAGGTAATCCCGGCGTTCTTTAAAGGCCAGCCGGCGTTTTTCGTAAATCGCCATGGCTTCGTCGGTAAAGCAGGTAATAGCCGCATGCTGGGCCAGGGTCGGCGGGCAAATGCACAGGCTGCTGGCCAGTTTTTCTACGGCCGGCACAATGTCTTCAGGAACGATCATCCAGCCCAGGCGCCAGCCTGTCATATGAAAATATTTTGAAAAACTGTTAATCACGATAATGTCGGGGTCAATGGCCAGGGCTGAAACCGGGTCGTGGTCATAACTCAGGCCAAGGTAAATTTCATCCATAATAACCAGGCCGTTGCGCTCTTTAACCGCCTTAAGGATTTTTTTCAGTTCTTCAGCGTCTACGGACGTTCCGGTAGGGTTGCTGGGCGAGGCAATCAGGATGCCACGGGTGTTGCTGTTCCAGTTGGCAATGATTTTTTCAGCGGAAAGTTGAAACCGTTCTTCTGCGGTGCAGGGAATCAGGCGGGGCTTGGCACCGGCACAAATAATAAAGTTGCTGTTGGCCGGATAGGCCGGGTCGGGCATGAGGATTTCATCGCCGGGATTAAGCGTGCTTAAACAGGCCAGGGACAGGGCGCCTGAAGCGCCCGAGGTGATAATGACCTGTTCGGGGTTGACGCTGGCGCCAAACCTTTTTTTGTAATAATTGGCGATTTCCGCCCGCAGTGGCGCAATGCCCAGCGCCGGGCTGTAACCGCTTAAGCCAGCCTCTGCCGCATGGTTAAGGGTTTCAACAACAATGGCGGGTGCGGTAAAATCGGGTTCACCAATTCCAAGACTGATAATATCCTGTCCCTGCTCTTTCAGTTTTTGGGCTGTTTTGGTAACTTCCACAGCCTGAAAAGTCAGGGCTTCTTCAATTCGGTTGGCAATACGTGACATTGTAAGCTCGGCAGCAAAAAATAAAACGGCAGACACAAGCCGAAAAAAGGGATTCGGCTGAATATAATATATGGATTGTAGTTTGTGGACAGCGTTCCGTCATTCGCATCCATGCTAAAGCACTTAAAATGTGCAAGTTTCGTTTAATTGTTTTCAGGTGGCAATGTCATTATGACTATGAATCGTCGTGCGTTTTTGAGTTTTGGCAAAAAAGCGGTCAGCCAGAGCCCATGGCAAAATTTCTGTCAGCGGGTGGCCCGCTCTGTCAAGGGAAAAATCCGGGATGAGGGTGAGATTGAAGGCTATGGCGCCGCTTCGGTAACGATCAGCCGGCTTGCCGATGCACTGCATTTACAGGCACTGTGTGTGGAATATGATACGGCAATGGTGCTGGAAGGTATTTCTGTACGGGATAATGTTATTGGGCGCTCATGTTTACACGTCAGGCTTGAGTCATCCCTGTCGCTGGTTGAGCCAATGGGAGAGAATGCATGTCTGGCCCAGCCGGCGGCTACCGCCGGGCAACTGCTGGCGCTGGGCTACCGGCAATTTGAACGGGTGCCGGCCGATGTGACGCTGGCTCATTGGCTGGCCAACCCACAATACCATGATGTCAGGCCCGGCTATACCCATACATCGGGTCTGGAACGGATTCATGTCATGTTTGCCGATGGCAAAACCGCAGTCCTGGGTGGTTTTGGCGTTAATGATGAGTCTCCGCTTGCCATTCCAACTTTGCAAAGAATCATCCCCAACCTGTTTGAGCTTTTGCGTGAAGATGATGTTGAGTGGAGCCTTGGCCTGGCCTGCTGGCCTTTTTCGTACCGGCTGGACGCCCTCAAGGCGCTTCATGCAGATATCAACCTGGCCCGCCTGTTTTTGGGACACCAGGCAACACTGGTCTGGGCCCAGGAAATGGTTATTCGTAAAATGCCCCAGGCACCGGCAGTTACGCCGGGCCAGGCCATGCCAAGCGAGCAAGAACGGGAGCGGCTGGTTCATTCGATTACGCATGTGGAAGGCAGGGTCAAGGGATTGTTTGATCCCTCTGGCGTGTTTCTGTATTTGGACGAGTGCCTTTGACTTTTTGTGGGCGTCTTTTTGTGAGCCGGAAATGGCTGCCCGAGGGTCTTTAGGGCACCGGTGTCCCATCTGTATGGAATAGGCACAAAAAATAAATGAATCATCGTGCATTTAAGTTGTATTTTTCGTATGATAGAGAACTTAATATTTATACACTCGTCAGTACAGGATTCAAAAATGGATGAAAGTTTACGCGCCGCCGCTTTGGAATATCATAAAAAAGGCCGTCCGGGCAAAGTTTCCGTAACGCCAACCAAGCAATTGTCAAACCAGCGGGATCTGGCACTGGCTTATTCACCTGGCGTGGCCGCTGCCTGTGATGAAATTGTCAGCAACCCTGCCAATGCGATTCAATATACCGCCCGTGGCAACCTGGTTGGCGTGATTACCAATGGCACTGCCGTACTGGGTTTGGGTAATATCGGCCCCCTGGCCTCCAAGCCCGTCATGGAGGGCAAGGCGGTCCTGTTCAAGAAATTTGCCGGTATTGATGTTTTTGATATTGAAATCAACGAGAACGATCCTGATAAGCTGGTAGAGATTATTGCCGGCCTCGAACCCACTTTTGGTGGTATCAACCTTGAGGATATCAAGGCGCCCGAATGCTTTCTGGTCGAGAGAAAACTGCGCGAACGCATGAAAATCCCGGTCTTTCATGATGACCAGCATGGTACTGCCATTACTGTTGCCTCGGCCTTCCTGAACGGGTTGAAGGTGGTTGGCAAAGATATCAAAGCCATTAAACTGGTCACGTCCGGTGCCGGGGCCGCAGCACTTGCCTGCCTTGATTTATTGGTTGACCTGGGCCTGCCGGTTGAAAATATCTGGGTTTCCGACATTGAAGGCGTGGTTTACAAAGGCCGCAAAGAATTAATGGATCCGGCCAAAGAGCGTTTCGCGCAAGAGACTCCGTTGCGTAAACTGGATGAAATCATTGACGGTGCCGATGCCTTTTTGGGACTGTCCGCCGGTGGCGTGCTCAAGCCCGACATGTTGCTGAAAATGAAGTCTAGGCCGCTTATTCTTGCACTGGCCAATCCAAACCCCGAAATCCTGCCCGAAGACGCGCATGCGGTCCGTGATGATGTCGTGATGGCAACCGGTCGCTCCGATTATCCTAACCAGGTTAACAACGTACTTTGCTTCCCCTATATTTTCAGGGGGGCCCTTGATGTGGGCGCCACCACGATTACCCGTGGCATGGAAAAAGCGGTGGTGCATGCCATTTGCAAGTTGGCTGAAGAAGAACCCAACGATATCGTGGCGGCCGCCTATGGTGGCAACCAGCTTGATTTTGGCCCCGGATACCTTATTCCCAAACCGTTTGATCCTCGCCTGATTGTCAGGATTGCTCCTGCCGTGGCCAAGGCAGCCATGGAAGACGGGGTGGCCACCCGTCCCATCGAAGACCTGGGTGTCTATGCCGAGCAGTTGCAGCAGTTTGTTTATCATTCCGGCTCTTTCATGAAGCCCATTTTCTCGCTGGCCCGTTCATACGTCCGTGATAGTGGCAAAACCCGTATTGTGTTTACCGAGGGTGAAGATGAGCGTGTTTTGCGTGCGGCACAGGTCCTGATCGACGAAAAAATCTGCCGGCCCATTCTGGTTGGCCGTCCTGCCATTCTAGAAAACCGCATTCGCAAATTTGGCCTGCGGATTCGTCTCGGCGAAGATGTCGATGTCACCAACTCCGAAAATGACCCCCGTTTCAAACATTACTGGATGAGTTATTGGGAAATGATGAATCGCAAAGGGGTGACCCAGGAGTTTGCCCGGGTTGAAATGCGCCGTCGTTTAACCCTGATTGGCGCCATGATGGTCAAGCTGGGTGATGCCGACGGCATGATTTGCGGTACGGTGGGTACCTACGCCAATCACCTGCGTCTGGTTGATCAGGTCATTGGCAAGGCGCCGGGTATCACCACTTACGGAGCCATGAATGTCCTGCTTATGTCAGAGCGCACGGTAGCCGTGGCGGATACTCATGTGAATGCCGATCCCACTGCGGAGGAAGTTGCTGAAATTACACGGATGGCCGCCGAAGAAATGCGTCATTTGCAAATTGAACCAAAGGCTGCTTTATTGTCCAGTTCCAATTTTGGTACCGACAACCCAATGTCCGGTGCCAAAATGCGTGAAGCCCTGGGCATTATCCGTGAGTACGAACCCAACCTGGAAATTGACGGTGAAATGCATGCCGATGCAGCGCTTGATGAAGATGTCCGCAAGCGGATCCTGCCATCAAGCACGCTGTCTGGCAGTGCCAATTTGTTGATTTGTCCCAATGTTGATGCGGGTAATATTGCCTATAACCTGCTTAAAACATGTGCGGGCGGTAACGTGGCAGTTGGGCCGTTCCTGCTGGGGGTCAATGCACCCGTTCATATTCTTACAGCCAGCTCGACAGTGCGTCGCATTGTCAATATGGCGGCATTAACGGTGGTAGATGCCAATACACCCAGAAAAAAATTCACCGGCCTCTGATCATGCCTCCTCGCACCGGGAAGCACCTGTTGGATTGGTGTTTACCGGTGGCGGTGCCCGGGCAGCTTACCAGGTGGGGGTGCTTTGGGCCCTGCTTGATATTCTTGACCCCAATCGCAGCCCCCGCTTTCGTAATCCGTTTCAGATTATTTGCGGCTCTTCTGCCGGGGCAATCAATGCTACGGGCTATGCCTGCCGGGCAGCCTTTCCACATGCCTCGGTCAGGCGCTTGCGCCATATCTGGGGCAATATCAAAACCAGCCAGGTCTACCGCTCTGATCCGGCAGGGGTTTTTGGCAGCGCAACTCGTTGGCTGACCCTGCTTATGTTTGGTTGGGCCAGCCCGTTTATCAGGGCCCAAAGCCCCAAGTCTTTACTTGATAATCGGCCTTTGGCGCATTTGCTGGGCCGGTTCATGCATTTTAACAACCTTGCCCATAATCTTGAAAGTCATGATCTGTCTGCCTTGGCTATTACAGCAACCAGCTACACAACGGGTTCTCATTTAACGTTTTATCAGTCTAAACATACCATGCAGGAATGGCAGGGTGTCAGGCGCAAATCAGTGTCCTGTGATATTAACCTGAGTCATTTAATGGCATCCAGTGCCATCCCGTTTGTTTTTCCCGCGCAATGTCTGCCTGTCCAGGCGCATACCGAGTGGTGTGGCGATGGTTCCATGCGACAGTTGGCGCCTATTAGTCCGGCCATTCACCTGGGGGCGGAAAAGGTGGTCGTTATCAGCACGACCGGTCACAACACCCCGGAAGAGGTTTCTTTGGATCATTGCTCAGAAAATTACCCAACCCTGGCCCAGCTGGGCGGGCATGCCCTTTCTGATATTTTTGTTGATGGCCTTTCTATTGATCTGGAGCGTATTCACCGTATTAACTCCTTGTTAAAGGTGATTCCCAAAGAAAGTGATTTCAGGCCGGCCTTGAAAACCATTGATGTACTTACGCTAAGTCCGAGCAAATCTATTGACGAAATCGCCATGATGCATTTAAATTGCATGCCACAGACCGTACGTGCTTTTTTGCGCGTCCTTGGTGTTTCTTCCAAAGGCGGCGTTCATACGGGGAGTATTGTTGCTTCTCATTTATTATTTGAGGCGGATTTCACAACAGAGTTGATAAATCTCGCTTATGTAGATACGATGCAGCGAATAGACGAAATTAAGGCGTTTTTTAATGAGGGCGCATCATGAGTAAAAAATCAGAAAGTACGTTAAAGAAGATCCTGTCTTCTGGCGGAGAAATCAAGGCTGATGCACACAAGCTGGAAGAGGTTGCAGCCTTGGCTGAGGAAATGGGCCTGACATTTTTTGCCGCCGATTGTGACAAGGCCAGGAATCGATCTGCGATTTTAAGGGCATTGGCAAAGGCCGTTGATTACCCGGTTTTCTTTGGCAATAATATGGATGCCTTGCTGGACTGTCTGGGAGAAACCCTGCTTGAACAGAAAAAAGGCATGGTGCTCTGGATTCAAAATCTGCATTCGGGAGATCCATCCCTGGCTGATGATGCCCAGGATATTCTGGGTATCCTGAACGATACGCTTGAGTATGCCACCGATAAAGAACGGGTTTTTGTGTATGCCATAGAACATGTGGGCAAGCATTCCGATCCGGAGCCCGGTGTGGCACCTGCCCCTTATGCCGAAAGTCAAAGCAAGTAAAAACCAGGCAAACCGGCAGGAAACGGCGCCGCCGGTTGGGGCTGTCGGGCGGTGCTCACACCCAGTCCATTAATGCCGTGCAGGCTGCCGTTAGCGCGAGGCCGGCGGTTTCGGTACGCAAGACCCTTGATCCGTAAGTAATCTGGCGGGCGTCATTTCTTATGAGTAAATCAAGCTCCCTGTCAGACCAGCCTCCTTCGGGGCCCACAATCAGGCAGATTTCCCTGGCATTAGTGTGTGCTTTTAAGTAAGAGGCAAAGTCTGTTCCACCTTCCGGGTGACACAGCAGTTTGTGATCCAGGTGGGCATGGTTGGCCACAAACCGGGCCAGTGTTTGCAGGGGGTCTATTTGCAATATCCGGTTCCGGCCGCATTGTTCTCCGGCTGAAATAGCCACTTTTTTCCAGTGATCCTGCCGCTTCTCAAGACGATTGCCGGTTAAGTTCAGCACACTGCGTTCGGCTTGCACGGGTATTAGGTGCTGCACGCCCAACTCGCTGGCTTTTTCGATAATCCAGTCCATTTTATCGCCCGATGGCAAGCCCTGAATCAGGGTGATTTTCCCTTTGAGCTCATGTTCTTGCGCATTGAAGTGCTTGATATGGGCCATGGCCTTGCCGTTTGTGAATAACAGTTCAGCATGATATTGCCCCTGTTTGCCGTCAAACAGGATGATTTCGTCGCCTTCTCGCAGGCGTAGTGCTCGCGAGGCATGGTGGGCGACATTGTCGGGCAGTGCGATGGTTTGGTTAACGGGTAAGGGGATAGGACAATAAAACCGGGGAGTAGCCATTGAAAATAAATAGTATGAATAAACAGGTTAATCCTGATTGACAGGGGCAGGCCACAAGCCTGAACGTAAAATTTTTCCTGCAGGTAAGGCAATTGCCTGGATAAATTTTACTTTATACAGGCAGTCGGCAAAGAGCAAGGTTTAGAATGCTAAAATTATAGGTTATTGAAAAAATTTGTTCGCAAGATAGTATATATATCGGAAGATAGGACACTCATGAAGAATACTGCCACAAGCAATAATCCGCCACTTCTTTCAAATGCAATCCGTGCACTTGCCATGGATGCCGTTCAAAAGGCAAATTCCGGTCACCCCGGTGCCCCCATGGGGATGGCGGAAATTGCCCAGGCTTTATGGACACGCCATTTGCGTCATAATCCGCAAAATCCGGCCTGGTTTGACCGTGACCGCTTCGTGCTGTCCAATGGTCATGGTTCCATGCTGTTATATGCCTTGTTACATCTTACCGGCTATGATCTTTCCATAGAAGAGCTCAAAAATTTCCGCCAGTTGCATTCCCAAACACCGGGACACCCCGAAGTGGGTATTACCGCCGGTGTCGAAACCACTACCGGTCCTCTTGGGCAAGGTATTGCCAACGCGGTTGGTTTTGCCCTCGCAGAGCGTCTGCTGGCCGGGGAATTCAACAAGCCCGGGCTGCCTGTTATTGACCACTTCACCTATACGTTTGTGGGTGATGGTTGCCTCATGGAAGGCATTTCCCACGAAGTGGCTTCATTGGCCGGCACGCTTAAACTTTCCCGTTTAATCGTCCTGTACGATGACAATGGCATTTCTATCGATGGTCAGGTACAAAACTGGTTTGCCGATAACACTCCCCAACGCTTTGAAGCCTATGGCTGGAATGTGATTCGCGATGTTGACGGCCACGATGTAGACGCCGTTGACCGTGCCATTGCACAGGCCAAAGAAGCCGCGTTGGGCGGCAATGCCGGCCCCACCCTTATCTGCTGCAAGACGGTCATTGGTAAAGGGGCGCCTAATATGGCCGGCTCTGAAAAGGTGCATGGCTCACCCCTGGGCGCCACCGAGATCGAGGCAACCCGTGCCGCGATTGGCTGGGATCTGCCTGCCTTTGAAATCTCTGACGCGGTTTACCAAGGCTGGAGCCAGGTAGAGCGTGGCACTCAGTTGCAAAACGAATGGCAAACACGTTTTGACCGCTATACACAAGAATACCCCGAACAAGCCAAAGAACTGGCGCGCCGCATGAATGGCGAACTGCCGGCTGGTTTCGCCGATCAATTCAATGCTTACCTGCAAGAAACCGTAAATAAAGCAGAAACGGTTGCCTCACGCAAAGCATCCCAGTTTGCCATTACCGCCCTGGCTGAAATTCTGCCCGAATTTCTGGGTGGCTCGGCCGACCTGACCGGTTCCAACTTTACCGACTGGAAAGGGGTTGCACCGGTTCGTGCCACTGGCAATGGCCTGCAGTTTGGTCGTCACATCAACTATGGTGTACGTGAATTTGGCATGGCCGGTATCATGAACGGTATTGCCCTGCATGGTGGTTACCTGCCATTTGGCGGTACTTTCCTGACTTTTTCCGATTACTCCCGCAATGCGATTCGCATGGCCGCGCTCATGAAGCAGCGTGTAGTGCATGTTTTCACGCATGACTCTATTGGTCTGGGTGAAGATGGCCCCACCCACCAGTCTGTCGAGCATGCCGCCAGCCTGCGCCTGATTCCCAATCTGGATGTCTGGCGTCCTTGCGATACCATCGAAACTGCCATTGCCTGGAAATCTGCGGTCAGCCGTCCGGCCAGCCTGGGTAGCAACGTGCAAAATGGCGGCCCCAGTGCCTTGCTGTTGTCACGCCAAAACCTGCCTTTTGTGGCGCGTACACCAGAAGTACTGGCTAACATTGAAAAGGGTGGTTATGTATTGCGCGATGCAGATCAGGCAAAGGCGATCATTATTGCCACCGGCTCTGAAATTGAAATTGCGCTAAAAGCCCAGGAAGCCCTGGCCAGTGAAAATATTCCGGTGCGTGTGGTTTCCATGCCCAGCACCAATGTCTTTGACCGCCAGTCAAAAGAGTGGAAAGATACCGTGTTGCCAAAAGCGTTGCCATGTGTGGCCGTAGAGGCAGGCGTATCTTCCATCTGGTATAAATATACCGGACGTGACGGCGCTGTAGTGGGTATTGATACCTATGGTGAGTCCGCCCCCGCTGGCGTTTTATTCAAGTATTTTGGCCTGACTTCCGAAAAAGTGGCCGACGCTGTCAAGCAAGTTTTATAAACCAGGAGAGAATGTAATGACCATTCGTGTTGCAATCAATGGATACGGTCGTATCGGCCGCAACGTATTACGTGCCCACTACGAAAGTGGCAAATCACATGATATTGAAATCGTCGCTATCAATGACTTGGGCGACCCTAAAACCAACGCCCATTTAACCCAGTATGACACCGCCCATGGCAAGTTCCCCGGTACGGTTACGGTTGATGGCGATTACATGGTGGTTAATGGCGATAAAATCCGTGTGCTGGCCAACCGCAACCCGGCAGAACTGCCATGGGGCGAGCTTAATGTTGACGTGGTGCTGGAATGTACCGGTTTTTTCACCAGCAAAGAAAAAGCCAATGCCCACCTGCAAGGCGGCGCCAAAAAAGTCATCATTTCAGCGCCTGGCGGCAAAGATGTTGATGCAACCATCGTATATGGTGTTAACCACCAGGTCCTGAAAGCGACCGATACCGTTATTTCAAACGCATCTTGCACCACCAACTGTCTGGCTCCGCTGGTTCAGCCCCTGCATGCTGCCCTGGGTCTTGAAACCGGTTTGATGACCACTGTTCATGCTTACACCAATGACCAGGTTTTAACCGACGTCTACCACGAAGACCTGCGTCGTGCCCGTTCTGCCACCATGAGCATGATTCCTACCAAAACCGGTGCTGCAGCTGCCGTTGGCCTGGTATTGCCCGAACTGAATGGCAAACTGGATGGCTATGCCATTCGCGTTCCCACGATTAACGTTTCCATGGTAGACCTGTCTTTCATCGCCAGCCGTGAAACCACGGTTGAAGAAGTCAACGCTATCCTGAAAACCGCCTCCGAAGGCGCTCTGAAAGGCATTCTGGATTACAACGAAGCACCGCTGGTTTCCATCGACTTCAACCATAACCCGGCATCCAGCTCATTCGACGCGACCTTAACCAAGGTTTCTGGCAAACTGGTGAAAGTGGCTTCCTGGTACGACAACGAGTGGGGTTTCTCCAATCGTATGCTTGATACCACTGTTGCCCTAATGAACGCCAAATAATCAGTTCATTCAGCAATTCACGAAAAACGGCATCCGGTTCCTTAAGATGCCGTTTTTCCTTATCACCCTCAATTTTCTTAAATCATAATGCTAAACGTTCAAACGCTTTCCGCACTGGCCAAGTCGGATCAACTCAAGGGTAAACGTGTGTTTATCCGTTCCGATTTAAATGTCCCCCTTAATGATCAAGGTACGATTACCGAAGACACCCGTATCCGGGCTTCGGTTCCTGCCATTAAAATGGCGCTGGAAGCCGGTGCTGCCGTATTGGTCACTTCCCATCTGGGTCGTCCCGTTGAAGGCACCCTGACCGATAAAGACAGTCTGGCACCGGTGGCCGCCCGTTTGTCCGAATTGCTGGGCCAACCCGTTGAGCTGGTTCAAAACTGGGTGGATGGCGGCGTTGACGTGGCACCCGGCCAAGTGGTATTGCTGGAAAATTGCCGCGTTAATGTGGGCGAGAAAAAGAATGACGAAACCCTGTCCCGTAACATGGCGGCGCTTTGTGATGTTTATGTTAATGATGCATTTGGTACGGCTCACCGTGCCGAAGCCACCACGCACGGCATGGCCCGGTTTGCGCCGGTGGTATGTGCCGGCCCGCTTCTAGAGGCTGAACTGGCCGCTTTGGGGCGCGTGTTGCAAAACCCCAAACGCCCAATGGTTGCCATTGTGGGTGGCTCCAAGGTATCCAGCAAACTGTCTATCTTGCAAGCCCTGGCCGGGCGTGTAGACCAGCTGGTGGTGGGGGGGGGTATTGCCAATACCTTCATGTTGGCCAGTGGCCTGAATATTGGCAAGTCCCTGGCCGAACCCGATCAGGTAGACCAGGCTAAAACCGTGATTGATATCATGGCCAAGCGTGATGCCGGTGTCCCCATTCCGGTTGATGTGGTTTGTGGCAAATCTTTTTCTGCCGATACGCCCGCCACTGAAAAGACCGCTACCCAGGTTGCCGATGATGACATGATTTTTGATATTGGCGAGCAAACTGCCAATACCCTGGCTGACATCCTGAAAAATGCCGGTACCATCGTCTGGAACGGTCCGGTGGGCGTGTTTGAGTTTGATGCTTTCGCCAATGGCACGAAAAAAATTGCCCAGGCGATTGCCGAATCTGACGGCTTTTCGATTGCCGGTGGTGGCGACACCCTGGCCGCGATTGCCAAGTTTGGCATTGCTGACAAGGTGGGCTATATCTCTACCGGTGGCGGTGCCTTCCTGGAGTTTTTAGAAGGCAAGACATTGCCTGCCGTTGATATCCTGCAACAACGCTTTACCCAATAATTTTTAATCAACCAGGTAAAACTTTATTACATTTCAAACTGGTGCCATAATAACGGTTCAGAATAGAACGTAAAAATATGGCATCAGCAGATGCCCTTAAAGATAGGGGTAGGGGAAATGTATAAAAGGCATTTTTTGTCCTTGGGGCTTGCCTTGCTGGCCGGCACGGCTTGCGCGGTGCAGGCGGCACAAATAGAGTCGTTAATACCCACCGGGCGAATTAATGAAGTCAGCAGTGTCAAGGCGCGCTTCAGTGAACCGGTTATTCGTCTTGGGCGTGCCGACAGCCCCAATCCCCTGTTGGTTGACTGCGATCATCCCACCCTGACAGGCCATGGAAAATGGAGCGATCCTTCCAATTGGTCTTATGATTTCGAAGGCCGGGTGCCTTCCGGCGTTACCTGCACCATCACCCCCAATGCCGGGTTTCGCGACTTGCAAGGCAAGGCCGTACAGTCAAACCCCCAATATACTTTCAATACCGGCGGTCCCCGGGTGGACTATGCTGTTCCCTACGGTGACCAGGTCGATGAAGACCAGGCCTTTGTGATTAACTTCACGGCACCGGTCAATCCCCAATCGCTGGCCCAAAAAGCCGTTTGCACAGTAACCGGCTATGGTGAGCAAATTCCGGTGCGTGTATTTGGCCAACAAGAAAAGCTGGATTTGCTAAAGCAATCCATGGATTATCTGTCAGACCGTGCGGGGCAGCTTGAGGTGGTGCAATGCAGCCGGCGTTTGCCTGCCAGTGGCAAAATGCAGTTGTTTATTGATAAGGGCCTTGAAGGCGTGGGAGGCTTGTTATCCGAACTGCCTTATACGCGCAATTACGAGGTCAGGGAGCCCTTTAAAATCAGTTTCAGCTGCCTGCGCGAAAACCAGAATGCGGGCTGCATGCCCGTCAAACCGGTTACCCTAAGCTTTAGTGCACCGGTTCCGCTTGAGCAGGCCAGGGCAATTAAACTTGAGGTGGATGGCCACATTCATTCTCCTGCATGGCAAGACGAAACGCCCGATAATCTGGTGGAAAGCGTCCGGTTTGCGCCGCCGTTTCCAGAAAATGCGGCAATGCGTATCGTATTGCCTGCGGATTTTCGGGATGATGCGGGCAGGGAGCTGGGCAATGCCAGTCAGTTTCCCCTGAAAAGCGCTTTTGGGCGCACGCCACCGCTGGTGAAATTTGCCTCATCCACCTTTGGTATTATAGAAAAGCATGCCGAAACTGAACCCGGCCAATCATTAAAAGAGCAACCTGCTCTGGTCCCCTTGACGGTGCGCAATGTGGAAAGCCATTTGCAGGCGGATGATCACTTCATTTCTCCGGGACAAGTCAGTGATTTTGTACCGCAAACCGACCAAGATGTGCTTAACTGGTTTCATCGCGTGCGTCGTCTGGACGACGTTCGTTACAGTCCTGCCAATATCCGGGCCATCATGAATGACCAGGCTATTGACTGGAACCGGGAAGATCCCAAAACAGAGGTGGACACCCGTTCGGTTTCCATTCTTTCCAATCATGAAAATGTCTCTAAAATCAATTTGCCGGCTTCTGGTAGCAATAACGAGCGTGATTTTGAGGTAATCGGCTTGCCTTTGCAGCAAACCGGCTTTCATGTGCTTGAAGTCAAGTCCGCCCATTTGGGACAGTCCTTGCTGAAAGACCGTAACCCCATGTATGTGCGAACCGCTGTATTGCTCACTAACCTGGGGGTACACGTTAAAAAGGGCAAAGATGACTTCCTGGTTTGGGTTACCACGCTGGATGATGCCAAACCGGTGCCCAATGCACAGGTAAATGTGCTGGCCTGCGACGGGCAGGTGGTGGCGGGTGGTCAAACCGCTGAAAACGGCATCTGGCATTTACGCAAAGCCGTCAAAGGCAAGGATTATTGCGAAAGCAATGGCATGAGCGGATATTTTGTGTCGGTCCGTATTCCTGATACCCATCCCATGGCTAATGGGGCGCCTGATTACTCCTTTGCCTTCACCAGCTGGGACCGGGGTATTGAACCCTGGCGTTTTAATGTGCCAATGGGCTACAGCAGCGATCTGGCAGACCTTAAAACCCACACGGTATTTGACCGCAGCCTGTTCCGGGCCGGAGAAACCGTGTCCATGAAACATTTTATCCGTACCGAAACCCGTGATGGTTTTGGCTTGCCCGCGGCCGAACGCCAGCCCAAACAGCTGACCATTTCGCATATGGGGTCAGCCGACAGTTATGAAATCCCGGTTGAGTGGCAGCCAAGCCCCAGTGGAGGCTTAAGTGCCACCACCAGCTGGGCCATTCCAAAATCAGCCAAACTGGGAGAATACGAAGCCCGCTTTGACAGTGTGGGAAACGATTATTTTGCAGGGGAAAATTTCCGGGTGGAGAGCTTTAAACTGCCGCTACTTACGGGCAGCCTGAAAATTATCCAGCCCGGCCAAGAGGGTGCCGCTATTGTTGCACCGCATGAGCTAGATCTGGACTTGCAGCTTAATTACATTGCCGGGGGGGCAGCGGGACAGTTACCGGTTGCGATTTCCGCCATGGCACGGGACCGCTCGGTTCACTTTGCCGATTACAGCGATTTTTCTTTTGAGCCGCCATACAGTGAGCAGGATGAAGAGGAATATGGGCAGCCTGATTCTGCGGTGCGGCTGTTTGTAGATAAAAAACAGCAGGTGCTGGATGACAAAGGTGGGGCACGCATAAAGATTGAGCCTGTGCCAGAGGTAAAGCAAGCCAAAACCTTTACCTTTGAAGCCAGCTTCATGGATCCGAATGGTGAAATCCAGACCCTGAGCCAGCAGGTTGCGGCATGGCCTGCTAATGTCGTGGCGGGTATTCGTACCGGCTACTATCTTGAAAAGGGCAAAAATGCCAAAATCACCGCGCTGGCCCTGACACCTGCCGGCAAACCGCTTGGGCAAACCCCTGTTCAGGTCCAGGCCGTTAAATACACCTCCCATACCGTACGCAAACGTTTGGTGGGCGGGTTCTACAGTTACGACACGCAGCGCGTAAGCCAGGATATGGGGACGGTTTGTGAAGGCCGCACCAATCATGAAGGCCGGCTTGAATGCGATATTGCCCTGACGGAAACCGGGCGTGTCAGTCTGGTTGCCCAGGTCCAGGATGAACAGGGAAATCTGTCCTGGGCAGAATCCTCGGTGTGGGTTGTTGGGCAGGAAGAACTCTGGTTTGCCGGTGAGAATAATGATCGCATTGATATTATTCCCGAGCGCAAAGAATACGTGGCCGGTGAGCAGGCCCGGTTCCAGGTAAGAATGCCATTTCGCCAGGCAACCGCACTGCTGGCCGTCGAGCGCGAAGGGGTGCTGGAAGCCAGGGTGGTGGACATTGATGGCAAAGACCCAACTGTTACGCTGGATATCAAACCCGAATGGGGCCCCAATGTTTATGTATCCGTACTGGCGGTGCGCGGGCGTGTCAGGCATTCACCGGGCCTGTCCCTGTTCAACTGGGGTAAAGATACCGAAGAAGTGGCCGCGCCTACAGCCATGATTGACCTGGCCAAGCCGGCCTTCCGCTTTGGCTTGACCGATATCCGGGTCCAAAGCCCGGCACACAAGATCAATATCCAGCTCACGTCCAACAAAGAACGGTACAAAATCCGTGAAACCGCCCAGGCTACCATTAAGGCCGTTCTGCCCGATGGTCGTCCAGCGGCAGGCGCTACGGTGGCGGTTGCTGTGGTGGATCAGGCGCTGCTTGAGCTGGCCGATAACCCCAGCTGGAAATTGCTACAGGGCATGATGGGTATCCGGCCTTACAGTGTTGAAACAGCGACGGCCCAACTGGAGATTATCGGGCGACGGCATTATGGCCGTAAAGCCCTGCCACCGGGCGGTGGTGGGGGTATTGGCGCCCCTACCCGCGAGTTACTTGATACCCTGTTGCTCTGGAAACCCAATGTGCAGCTGGATGAACAGGGACAGGCCACGGTTGATATTCCACTAAACGATGTGATCTCCCGTTTTAAAGTGGTGGTAGTGGCCGATCATGGTGCGCAACGGTTTGGTGACGAGGCCGTTTTCATTAATACGACGCAGGATTTGCAAATTATTTCAGGCTTGCCGCAGGTGGTGCGAGAGGGGGATCGTTATCAGGCTATGGTAACCGTACGCAATTCCAGTGCCCGGGATATGAAAACCAGAGTACAGGCCAGTTTTACCGGTACGGCGGTGGCACCCCAGTCATTGCCGGCACAAGAGATCGAGCTGGCGGCAGGTCGCTCAGGGCAATTAAGCTGGGAAGTACAGGTGCCCACCTCAGGCTCTATTCTTGACCGGCAAAAACTAAGCTGGACCTTGCGGGTAGCCGAAACCGGCACCGGTGATGCGCTGGACCAATTGCGTTTTACGCAAGAGGTATCGCCGGCAACGCCTGTCACTGTGCGTCAGGCGGCATTGTTATCGGTGACGCCTGAAGCGCCGCTTAATGACTTGTCGTTGCAAGTGCCGCCCGAGTCGCTGCAAAAAGCGGGCCGCTTGATAGGTGGCGTGCAGGTTCAGCTGCAGCCTACGCTGGCTGGCGGGCTGCAGAATGTGCGCAAATGGTTCAACAACTATCCTTACACTTGCCTTGAACAGGTTTCTTCCATTGCCGTTGGCTTGAACAGCCCCGAGAAATGGGATGCCATTATGGCGCAACTGCCGTCTTATCTGGACCAGGATGGCCTGGCCATGTATTTTCCCAGCGCTGTCCTGAGTGGTGATGCGGTGTTAACCGCGTACCTGGTTTCCATGGCTGATGAAGCCCAAAAACAGGGTATTGTGAATGGCATTCCCGAGGCCTACCGGGAACGCATGCTTGACGGCTTGCACAATTACGTATTGGGCAAATTACGTCGCCATTCATGGGCACCCGCCAATGATAATGTAGAGCGTCGCCTGCTTGCGTTTGAAGCACTTTCCCGATACGGTCGGGTAACACCGTCCCTGTTGGCATCGGTCAAACTGGATACCCAGAGTTGGTCAACCGCCGCCCTCATCGACTGGATGAATATTGTTACCCGTGTCCAGGGTATTCCCAATCGCAGCCAGATGCTGGAGCGGGTTCGTCATGCATTGGTCGCACGCATGGATCGCCAGGGAACTGCCATGGTGTTTGCCGATACCGATCGCAACTCCTCCTGGTGGCTGATGCTGAACCCCGAGGCCAATATGGGCAAGCTGCTGCTGGCTGCCATGAGCAGCAAGGAATGGGAAAACGATATTCCCCATATGTTGCAGGGCCTGCTGCAAATGCAGCAAAAAGGCGCATGGTCAACTACTACCGCCAACTTGTGGGGGACCCTGGCCGTGGGGCAGTTTGCCCGGCAGTTTGAAAAAACACCAGCCCAGGGCAGCGTTACCATGACGTTGGTGCCGCAAACCGGAGAAACCCAAACCTGGGAGAACATGAGCCTAAACCAGAAAGTGTTGTCACCGTGGGTGGGTACCGGTATGGAGTCCCTGTCTTTGGATAAACAGGGGCAGGGCCGGGTATGGGCAACCGTTAGTGCGCTGGCCGCCGTGCCGCTTACCCAGCCGGCTTATGCGGGTTACGTGATAGAAAAAACCATTGAGCCGGTCAGCAAGGCCTTGGCCACACAATGGACCCAGGGGGATGTGTACCGGGTCAGGCTGCTGGTTAAGGCCAAGTCGGCCATGAACTGGGTGATTGTTTCCGATCCGGTGCCTGCCGGTGCCACTATCCTTGGTAGTGGTTTGGGGCGTGATTCGTTAATCAGTACTGCTGGTGAAAAAAATGATGGCTGGGACGGGCCCAGTTTTGTCGAGCGCCATGCCGATGTTTACCGTGCTTACTACCAATACCTGCCGGCCGGCGAATCGGAGGTGGAATATACCGTGCGGTTGAATACCCCCGGGCAATACGTGTTGCCGCCCACCCGTGTTGAAGCCATGTATGCACCCAATGTTTATGGCGAATTGCCGAATACGGGCGGCTTCGAGGTGAAAGGGCCATAAAGTATGACGTTGCAATCGGGGCGGCGCGGCTGGCGTATCCTGGGCTGGTGCGTCATGAGCGCAGTGGCGCTTATGGCGCTGGCCTTTTTCCTGATGCGCCTAATGGTGGCGCAGCAGGATGTGCCGTCTTTTGATGCGGTCAAATCGGGCTATCGTTCATCGTATGTGGCGCTGCTAGACCATCATGGCCGCCTGTTGCAGCAGCAGCGACAGGATTTCCGGGAACGCCGGGGGGAATGGACGACAATTGACGATATTTCACCGGCCATGCTGGATGCCTTGCTGGTTTCTGAAGACAAGCGGTTTTATAGCCATCACGGGGTGGATGCCCTGGCCTTGCTGGGGGCTGCCTATAAACGGCTGCTTGAAGGTCATAGTGGCGGCGCCTCAACCTTAACCATGCAGCTGGCCGGTCTTTTGGATGAACGCCTTTTTCGGCAAAAACGAACCCGCAGCTACCGGCAAAAAGCCCGGCAGATCATTATGGCCCAGGCGCTGGAGCAGCACTGGAGCAAGGCCCAGATACTTGAAGCTTATTTGAATCTGGTTTCATTTCGCGGAGAGCTAACAGGCATTGCCAGCGCATCCCGTGCCTTGCTGCAAAAATATCCGGCCGGTCTCAATCATCGTGAAGGCGCCATGCTGGCTGCCCTTTTGCGGGCGCCCAATGCCTCGGCGCAAACGGTTACCCAGCGTGCCTGTGGCATTTTGCGGCGGCAGGCATTCACACAAGATTGCGATCATCTGGATCGTTTTGTCGGGCATTACCTGGCCAATCAACATCATGTGAACCTGGATGATCCGGTGCTGGCCCCGCATTATGCCAGCCAGTTGCTTGGCCTGTATAAAGAAAGCGGGCAAGCCATGCCTGCCACTATTAGCAGTACGCTAGATCGTGATTTGCAGGTTTATGCCTTGCAAAGCATCCGGCGCAATCTTAAGCCTTTGCAAAAGCATAATGCCAATGATGCCGCCGTTGTCGTGCTGGACAACCGTACGGGCAACATCCTGGCCTATATTGGCGCTTCGGCCGATTTGGCCAGTGCGGTTCATGTGGATCATGCGCGGGCCCTGCGTCAGGCGGGTTCAACCCTGAAACCGTTTCTGTATGCACAGGCCATCGACCAGCAGCGCCTGACCGGTGCCTCTTTGCTGGATGACAGCCCGGTTAATCTGGCCACCGGCTCGGGCCTGTATGTGCCGCAAAATTATGACCGGCAGTATTCCGGTTGGGTTAGTGTCAGGGTGGCACTGGCTTCTTCCCTGAATATTCCGGCGGTTCGCACCTTAACCATGGTAACGCCCGATGCCTTCCAGCATTTGTTAAGCGGTTTTGGCCTGCCGCTGGAACAATCGGGCGATTATTATGGGTACAGCCTGGCGCTGGGCAGTGCCGAGGTATCCCTGCTTAGCCTGAGCAATGCGTTTCGGGCGCTGGCCAACGGTGGGCGGTACAGCGAAGTAAATTGGGCGATTCCGGGGGTGGAAAATGCGGCGCCCGTGTCTGGCAAACCGCTGGTTTCTGCCCCGGCCGCCTGGATTATTGGGCATATGTTGTCGGATCGCCAGGCACGTGCCCGCACATTTGGACTGGACAGTTCCTTAAGTACGCCCTTCTGGAGTGCCGTGAAAACAGGGACCAGCAAAGACATGCGTGATAACTGGACGGTTGGCTGGTCGCAGGATTATACCGTTGGGGTTTGGGTGGGCAACAGCAGCGGTGCCAGCATGCATGACATTACCGGTGTTTCAGGGGCCGGGCCGATTTGGCATGATGTGATGGGGTATTTGCACCAGCACCAGTCAAGCAAGGCGCCTGCCATGCCGGCGGGTGTGGTGGCCCAACAGGTGGTGTTTGAACAGGGGCTGGAGCCTTCACGCACCGAATATTTTTTGGCAGGGACCGAATTTTCGCGGGTTGCCCTGGCCACTTCATTGCAGTCGGGGCAAGTCCAGCCGCTGTTTATCAGTCATCCGGCCCATGCCACCATTATTGCCCTTGATCCTGACATTCCGGCCGATAACCAGCGCCTGATGTTGCGTGCCGGCAATACGGCCGGGCGGGTAACGCAAACAGTGAACTGGTATGTGAACGGGCAGTATCTGGGCAGTGCCAATCCTTATGCCTGGTTACCCTTGCCGGGCCGCCACCGGGTGGAAATCAGGGATGGACAAAATCGGGTGATTGATGCGGTTGTCATTCAGGTTCGCGGTGCCCGTCTTGCCAAATAAGAAACCCGGCCTGGCTGTATTATTGTAAAGTAATACTGGTTTTAACTTTAATTTAAATTTAACTTTAACTTTAACTTTAACTTTAAATTTATACTTGTTGGTTATTTAACCGCTGTTCATTCAACAAGGCCGTGTAGCCTTGTCTGGTATCGGGCCAGCGCAGGCGAAAACCGCTTTCCAGCAGTAATGCATTACTCAGTCTTTTGTTGCCAATGCCGGCCGGTGGTGTGCCTTCTGGCGGGCAGGGTACTTGCATGGCGCTTGCCAGCCAATCGTACAGTTCGTCAATCGGCAATGGGGTGTTGTCGTTAACCAGATAACAGGGTGCCGGTTGGGGTAAAGTCAGGCAATGCACAATCGCAGCGGCCGCGTCTTCAAGATGAATGCGATTGGCGTAATACGTTTCATGGCGGGGTACCCGGGTCTGGCCAGCGCGAATCCGTTCAAGAAGCTGTTGCTTTTCGGGGCCATAAAGACCGGACAGCCGCAATACAACGGTTTCATAAGGCAGTGCATGTAATTGTTGTTCTGCTTCTTGCAAAACCCGGCCATTTACCCCCAGCGGCAACAGGGGCGTGTTTTCATTTACCCAATTCCCATGATGCTCGCCATAAACGGCACTGGAGGAAATGAAAACAAGGCGCTCAAGCCAGGTGGTGTTTAATGCGCCTAGCAAGTTATTCAGCCCCTGGATGAAAATGGCCCGATAGGCGGCTTCGGTTCTTTGGGCAGGGGTGGGGCAATAAATAATAGTGCTGATTTTTTCAGGTAAGGGTGTGTGGATGCCGGTCTGGCATAAGTCAGCCTGTATCCATGTTATTGACGAAGCGGCTTTTGGCTCGGGAGTGGGCGGGCCGGGTGGGTTTCTTCTTAAACCATAAACCACATGGCCTTGCTGCAGCAGCAGTTGCGCGGTACGCAGACCAAGATCTCCGCATCCGGCAATTAAAATATGTTTGGTGGTATTCAATGCTGGGATTCCGTTAAGAGGCCGGTTTGTTTATCGGGATAGTGTACACGTTAAAACTGGCTTGTCATGCCGCGCATGGCTTCATACGAAGCGGGCGCCGTTTTTTTTGACGCGAGCGCCTGTTTATTCCATTTCAGGCAATCTGGTGCATAATGAGCAAAAACCGCGTAAACCCTCGCCCATTGGGGCGGGGATATCAGCGCGTTAATCCCAGAAAATTTGTGAGGAATATGACTTTGACTGCTGATTTTTCCCGCCTGAAAGTGGCTGTGGCACAATTTCCTGCCGTGAATGATATTGCTGCCAATAAAAAATATATCCAGGACCTGACGGAGCAGGCCGTTGCCACAGGTACCGAGCTGCTGGTTTTTCCCGAGGCGGCCATGTGTTCGTTTGGTTCTGACCTGGCAACCCTTAGGGATATTGCCCAACAGCATTCTCCGGGTTTTATTGAATTTATGCAGGGTCTGGCACGCAGCCATAAAATGAATATTATCGTGGGGGTGCTTAGCTTAAGCGATGATCCGGCTGAAGAACGGGTAAGCAACCAATTGCTGGTTATTAATATTCAGGGTGAAGTGATTGTCCGCTATACCAAACTGCATGTGTATGATGCTTTCAATTTCAAGGAATCAGACAAGGTCAAGCCGGGTGACATCAAGGAAGACGGTTCTGAATTGGGTTTATTCAAGATTAAAGATTTTACGATTGGTCTGGTCAATTGTTATGACCTTCGCTTTCCCGAGCTGTCCCGTGCCCTGGCGGTTAAGGGGGCAGATGTTATTTCGGTAAGTGCTGCCTGGATTGCCGGGCCTTACAAGGAAAATCACTGGGAAATCCTGCTTAGGGCGCGGGCCATTGAAAACACCAGTTATGTATTGGCCTCGGGGCAGACAGCCACCCGTTGCACCGGCAACAGCATGATCATAGACCCGATGGGCAGTGTGCTTGCCGGCTGTGCCGACCAGCCGGGGCTGGCGGTGCATGTATTGGAAAAAGGCAGGCTGCAACAGGTCAGAAGTATTCTGCCTTGCCTTGAAAATAGACGGTTTTAAG
>Ga0265295_1001397_pt1 | contig 42486 bp, 20 predicted proteins | sample Munlansysbiofilm_FD_192503 | JGI IMG/M metagenome (GOLD analysis project Ga0265295, IMG submission 192503) | Leachate microbial communities from a municipal landfill in Southern Ontario, Canada - Methane capture system biofilm | ecosystem: Engineered > Solid waste > Landfill > Unclassified ... | reverse complement strand
TGAAGTGATGATACCAAAAGACTGCAATAATTTATAGCATTTTCTGCTCCAACACGCTGTTTTTATATCATTTCATACCGATCTGAATTGGGCGCTTTTAACGCATAACTATCGGATACTCCCGTCGACGTTCTCCAGGCGGCAAAGCACGGGGAGGCCGCGCCGATCTCCACGAAGCAGTCGCCCGGTCCGCTCGCGCCCGGGGGAGGTGCGGTGACAGGCTGTGCCGCGTTCAATTCCCGGTACCGAAGCGCCTGCTCCGGCCGGGGGGCTTCGGCACGGCCGTTGTCCGGCCGCACAAACACGATGCCGGTCTCCTGGACATTGACAGGCTCCTGGGCAACCGGCTCCCGTGCCAGCAGGGCCAGCCCCTGGTTGACAGCGATCCCGGCGGCGATGCAGGCGGCCGTGTATCCGCCGATGCCGCATCCGGAAACGCCGACCGGTCGCACGCCCCAGGACAGCCACAGGGCGGCCAGGCCGCGGTGCACCACATAGGCGAGGCACTGTTGCGCGTGCTCGCCCTGCACCTCGGTCTCGCCGAACAGGGCGGCGTTGAGGGAGCAGCCGGTCATGCGGGCGAACGTGGCCGCACAGGCATCGATGACCGCACCAAACCCCGGATGCCGTTCGTGGAGGAGGCGATATGTGCCGGGGAGGACGTAATCGGTAAAAAGAAAGAATATGTTGCGGTTCGGCCGTGACGACGGTGCGTTCTCTGGCAGGGGCAACGGGCCGGCGGCGGCGAGGGCCGCATCCAGGCTCTTTCTGTCCGCCGCTGCCAACGCCAGGCGGTGGGGGTAATGTGGCCTGCCCACATTGCTGGTCCGGCAGATATCCGCGAGCCGCGCTTCCGGACGGGCGGCCAGAAAGGCGCGGTATTTGCCGATCAGGGCCCGGAGGGCCGTGGCGTTCTTCGCCGACAGTGTCAGCAGATGGCAACCGGCGGCGGCCGTTTGCTCCGGCTGTCCGTCAAGCGGCGGCGCTTCTTCCAGAACGACGTGGGCATTGGTGCCGCCGATGGCGAAGGCGTTCACTCCGGCCCGACGCGGATGTTCCGCGCACTCCGGCCAGTCCTGCAATCTGCCCACCACGTACAGGGGACTGCCCTTGAGTTGCGGATTGGGGGTTTCGTAATGGAGGCTGGGCGGCAGTTCCCTGTGTTTGAGGGCGAGAACGGTCTTGATCAGCCCGGCGATGCCGGCGGCCTGGGTCAGGTGGCCGATATTGGTCTTGACCGAGCCGAGGCCGCAGAAAGGCGTCTCGCTTTTGCCGCCGAAGGCCCTGGTCAGGGATTCGATTTCGATGGAGTCGCCGATGAAGGTGCCCGTGCCGTTGGCCTCCACATAGGAGACGGTCCGGGCCTCGACCCCGGCCATGGCCAGCGCCTCGCGGATCACCGCGGCCTGTCCCTCGAGGCTCGGCGAACGGTAGTCGATCCGGGCCGCGCCGCTGTTGTTCACGGCGGTTCCCCGGATCAGCGCATGGATCTGATCCCGGTTCGTCAGTGCGTCGCCCAGGCGCTTCAGCACCACCACGCCGGCACCGCTGCCCGGCACCACCCCGCCGGCCCTGAGATCGAAGGCCCGGCAACGGCCGTCCGGCGAGAGCAGCGCTCCCTCCTCGTACAGATAGCCGTGATTCTGCGGCACGAACAGGGCGGCGGCGCCGGCCAGGGCCATGTCGCATTCACCGCTCTGCAGACTCTCGCAGGCGAGGTGCACGGCCACCAGCGACGACGAGCAGGCGCTCTGCACGTTGATGCAGGGACCGGTCAGGTCGAGGCAATGGGCGATGCGCATGCTGCCCTGGTCGACCGCGTTGCCCAGGATCGCCTGCAAACTTTTCACCGTCCCCTGGGGAAAAAGGACAGGGGCCAGCACGCCGGTGTAGGTGCTGGTGCGCAGGCTCGTGAACACGCCGGTGGTCAGGCCCGCGGCCGTCGCCATCGTCTGGCCGGCATCCTCCATGGCCTCGTAGGCACAGGCCAGCAGCAGGCGCTGCTGCGGATCGATGAACACCGCCTCCTCGTCGCTGTAGCCGAAAAATTCCGCGTCAAAGGTGTCGTAATCGGCGATCGTGCCCCGTTTGCAGACATAATTGGGGTGCCGGTAAAGCTGTTCCGGGATACCGGTGGCCCGCAACTGGTCCTCCGTGAACACGGTCAGTGTTTCGACACCGTCGCGCAACTGTGTCCAGAAGGCTGCGGGCGTGTCCGCCTCGGGAAAGCGACAGCCCATGCCGATGATTGCTATGGGCTCGCGGTCACTACACAATTCCATCATATTATGCATTTGAAAAAGAGTGGCGCCTCAGACCATTCGGAACGGTTTCAGGAAAACAGGATGCCGGATTCCGGCGTCAGGCGTTTGAGTTGCAGGCCCGTTTCCTGCGCCAGGTCCTCCAGGCTGAAGGCGTGCCAGAAATTGGTGTTCTCGATCACGCACGGCGGGGCGCCGCCGCCGCTTATCTGCCATCGGGCCTTGATGCGCAGAAGATCCCCCTTCTCGGCCTTGCCGGAAAACACGGCCTCGTAGCTGCGCCGGCCGATCTGCTCGCCCTGCACCAGTTTTTGCTCGAAATCCACGGGTTTGCCGATGGGAAGCAGTTCAACGAACACAGGGGCGCCCGCCGCCAGTTTCGGCATCAGTTGCCGCCAGAGATGCTGCCGTTCCGGCCGGTCGAAATGGCCGAGCACGCCGTACGCCACGATTGCGCCCAGTTTTTCCGGCAACGGCACGGCCTGGATCGGGTCGCTGAAGATGGTGACCCGTCTGCGCAGATCCTCGTCCTGCATGACCCGATGCATCAGCACCGCCCGCATGGTTGTGGAGGGTTCGACCGCGATGATTTCGACCTCGGGCAGCGATTCGGCGATGGCCAGGACCGTTCTTCCGGTCCCGGAACCGATGTCGAGAACAGGATGGGTGATCGCGGAGAACCGGCTGAGTTCCTGCCGGAACATCTGTTCGCTCTGCGTGAATCCCCGGACGCTCAGGGGATAGAATTCCGCCACCTTTGTGTAGTTTTTGTACGAGTCCTTTTTGGTCGGCATTTCCGCTGGTGCCATGCGCGTATCTCCTATCGGTAAAGAATTATTGATGGGCCGCATCGCGTTCGCCCATTCCGGCCGCCTTTCTCCGCACGGCCGTACCGCGTCGTTTCATCCGGCCCGCAACCTGGGCCGCCGGCATCGCTCCCCCGCCCGTGGCCGGTTCCGTCAGCGCCAGCGCCAGCCGCTCGACCGAGGGATGGGTGAAGAAATCCACCACGCTCACCTCGCGCCCGAGCAGGCGGCTCAGTTTGTTCTGCATGCGCACGATATCGAGCGAGTTGGCGCCCAGGGCAAAGAACTGCACGGCGGGATCGACCTCGCCGATACCGAGCACCTCGGCCACCACGCCGGCTATCCGCTGCTCCGTTTCGGTCAACGGCCGCGCCGACCTGTCGCTGCCAGGGGCCTCCGCCGCCATGGCACCGGGCCGCGGCAGGACCCGGCGATCCACCTTGCCGTTGTCGCTGAGCGGCAGAGCGGCAAGGAACAGCATCTCGGCGGGGATCATGTAGTCGGGCAGGAGGGTCCGCAGAAAGGAGGCGAGTGCCCCGGGTGCGGGCGACTGGCCATTCTCCGTTCCCACCAGGTAGGCGACCAGGTGTTTTTCATCGTTCCGGCCGGTATCGAACGCCAGCACCAGGGCTTCCTTCACCTGGGGATGGCGTTTCAACGCCGCCTCGATTTCGCCCGGTTCGATCCGGTAGCCGTTGATCTTGAGCTGGAAGTCCTTTCTGCCCAGAAACTCGATGGCGCCGTCGGGCAGATACCGGCCCAGATCGCCGGTGCGGTACAGGCGCCGGCCGCTTTCCGGGTGCACGATGAAACTGGCCGCCGTCTTGTCGGAATCCCGCCAGTACCCCTGCGCCAAGCCGATGCCGCCGATGTGGAGTTCGCCGGCGACCCAGTCCGGACAGGCCCGCAGTTCTTCATCCAGGACATGAAACTCCTGGTTCACCATGGGAAAACCGTAGGGGATGCTCGGACAGCCCGTGGTGTCGTGATCCACGGCACAGCAGATCGACCAGATCGAGGCCTCGGTGGCCCCGCCCAGGCTGACGATCCGAGCCTGGGGTGCCAGGGTGCGGATATCGGTGGGCAGATCCGTGGGCAGCCAGTCGCCGCTGAGCAGGGCCAGGCGCAGATCCGGCAGCACGACCCCTTCCCTGTTCTGGACAAAGGCGACCAGCATGCGCATCAGGGCCGGCACGGAATTCCAGACCGTCACCTTTTCGTTGCGCATGAGATCGAGCCAGTGGGCGGGGTCCTTGCCATGGGCGGGATGGGGCAGAACCAGGGTGGCGCCGGCGGCCAGGGTGCCGAAGATATCGTAGACCGACAGGTCGAAATTCAGGTGGGACAGCCCCAGAACCCGGTCACGGCCACCGATCGCCCACCGCCTGTTGACATCGACCACGGTGTTGACCGCGCCCCGGTGATCGATCATGACCCCCTTGGGTCGCCCGGTGGACCCGGAGGTGTAGATGACATAGGCCAGATCGTCCTGGCTCTGTCCCGACCGGGGCAGAGCGGTCAGGCCGGCATCGGCGAGATCCTGCTCCTGCACGGCCAGAGGCGTGACCGCGGCCGGCCACGGCAGAGCGGTCAACAGCCGGGGCTGGGTCAGCGCATATCTGACCTGACCGTCTTCTAACAGCAGGGCCAGGCGTTCCGGCGGAACATCGGCGGCGATGGGCAGGTACGCGGCCCCGGCGATCAGCGTGCCGAGCACGGCGGCCACCTGTTCCCAGCCCTTTTCCATGACCACGGCCACCAGTTCGTTGCGCCGCACCCCTTTCCGGACAAGGGTGGCGGCCAACTGTCCGGCGCAGGCCGCCAGTTCGCCGTAGCCGAGGGTACGGCGGTGGTCGATGACCGCCGTTGCGGCCGGATGGCGATGCGCCTGCCGGAGGAACAGCTCGTGGAGCAACTCCGGCGGCGCTGCTGTTGCGGTGGCGTTGACCCTGATGCGCCGCTCCTGTTGCTCTGTCGGCAGCCCGGTCGGCAAGGGGCTGTTCCAGGCGTTCTCCTCCTCGGCCAGATGCTCCAGGAGACGGCCGTAGGCGGCGAACATGTCCTCGATCAGGCCATCCGGAAACAGCTCGGCGACGAAATCCCAATGCACGGCCAGCTCGCCCTCGAAGATGCCGACCTGGTTGTCGAGCACGACCTGGGGCGTCTGGCTGACATTGTGGATCATCCGGCCCAATAGACCGATAGCCTGCTGGTCGTCCCCGTCGCTCTGCTCCATGCCGAGGAAGCTGGTGAACACCACCGGCATGATGGCCGCCTGCGGCGTGCCGCGCTGCCGGGCCAGTTCGCGCAGGACGCGCACCCCGCTGAACGAGCGGTGGTCGAGGCCCTGCCAGAGTTCCTGCTGGACCGCGCCGGCCTGCCGGGAGAAATCCTCGCCCGCCGACCTGCGGACCGGCAGCAGTTGCACCGAGGTGAAATCGCCCACAATATCCATGACCTGCGGATGCAGGGGCAAGCGGTTGAAGAAGGACACGTTGACGGTGAAGGCGCTGCTGCCGCTCCAGGTGGCCAGGATGTGCGCATAGGCGGTGACCAGCACGCCGGCCATGGTCAGGTTGCGCTGGGCGGCCCTGGCCTGCAGGCAATCCTTGAGGGCCTTGGGAAACCGGCGGCTCAGGCGCCGGAAGCGCGGCCGGTCGATACGGGCCGGGGACATCGCCAGGGGCAGGACCGGTGCAGGCGGCAGCTCGGCAAGCCGCGCCGTCTGGTACGCCTGGTCGCGTTTGTACTGCTGCGTTTTTCTGAAGGCGATTTCCGCCAGCACGTACTCCCGGTAGGAAAAGGCCAGCGGCGGCAGGACCGCGTCGGGTTCCCGGTAAAAATGGCTCCAGTCGCGGAAGATAATCCCCATGCTCCAGCCGTCCAGGATCAGGGCGTCGAAACTGAGGTGCAGGCGATTGGTCGCCTCGTCGATCCGGCTGACCCGGATTTCGAAAAGCGGCCAGGTGTCGACCGGGTGCATCAGATGCTCCATGTCCCGGCGCACCGCCAGCAGGGCCTCCTGGCGAACATCATCGGCAAGCGCCCTGAAATCCTCGGTCCGGAACGCATAGTCCGGCACGACGGCGAGGATGCGCTGACGGCCGTCCGGCAGCAGGACGGCCCGCAGCATTTCGTGGCGGGCCACCACCTTGTGCCAGGCGCGTTCGAGCCGCCCGAGATCCATGTCCTTGCTTTCGATCTCAAAATAGGTGTGCGTGGCCACATTGCCCAATTCATAGACGGCGCTACGTCCCAGCCAGTAGGCCTGCTGGACATCGGTGAGCGGGAACGGCTCGTGCCGCTCGTCCGGGGCGGGACGCACCTGGGGCAAGGCTTCCGGCTCCCGTTCCCGGTCGCCGTCCCCGGCGGCCGTGGCCGCGGCCAGGGCCTTGGCCATGCCGGCGACGGTCGGCACCTGGAACAGTTCGGTCAGCGACAGCTCCACCTGGAAGGCTTTGAAAAAGGCGTTGGTCAGTTCGACCGCGTTGAGGGAATCGCCGCCCGCTTCGAAGAAATTGGCATGCAGATCGATCTGCGGCCGCTTGAGCACCTGCCGCCAGATCGCCGCCACCGCCTCTTCCTGCCCGGTCGCCGCTTCCTCCCCCGCCTTTTCCGGCGTCGGCGCGGCCTGTTCCGGCACGGTCAGGGCCTTGCGGTCGACCTTGCCGTTCGCGGTCAGCGGCAGTTGCGGCAGGAACACGAACACCGACGGGATCATGTACGCGGGCAGGATGGCGTGCAAGGCCGTGTCGAGCGCCGCGGTGTCCGGAACGCCGCCATCGTCGTCGGCACGGACCAGCCAGGCGGCGAGCACCGGGTTTTCCTGTGCGTCGACGATGCGCTGTACCACCGCGTCCCGGAGATCCGGCAGGGATTTCAGCACCGCCTCGATCTCGCCCAGTTCGATCCGGTGGCCCCGGATCTTGACCTGGCTATCGTCGCGGCCCAGAAATTCGATGGTGCCGTCCGGCAGGTATCGTCCCCGGTCGCCCGTGGCATACAGCCATTCCCCGGTGCGCGGATGGATGAAGAACGAGGCCCTGGTCTTCCCGGCATCGGTCCAGTAGCCCCGTGCCAGGCCCGCACCGCCGATATAGAGCGCGCCGCGGACCCAGTCCGGGCACTCCTTCAACGCATGGTCGAGCACGTAAAACCGCTGATTCGCCATGGGCCGGCCATAGGGAACGGGCATGTTCCGGGGGTGTGTCGCTGACACGGGCTGGCAGATGGACCAGATGGACGCCTCGGTGGCGCCGCCCAGGCCGACCACCTCGGCCCGCGGATAGAGCGCCCTGATCGCAGCGGGCAGTTCCGGCGCGATCCAGTCGCCGCTCAGGAGCGCGAGCCGCAATGAGGAATCAACCTCGGCGGGCCGCAATTCGGCGTACTGCACCAGCATCTGCATGAGGGCCGGCACGGAATTCCAGACGGTGACCCCATGGTCCCGCAGGCAGCGCAGCCAGTGCGCCGGGTCCTTCAGGCCGGCCGGGTCCGGCAGAACCAGCGTGGCCCCGGCGGCCAGCGCGCCGAACAGATCGTAGACCGAGAGGTCGAAGTGCAGGGACGAGATGCCGAAGATGCGGTCGTCCGGCCCCACGCCGAAGCGCTCGTTCACGTCCTTGACGGTATTGACCGCGCCGCGGTGATCGATCATCACTCCCTTGGGCCGGCCGGTGGACCCGGAGGTGTAGATGACATAGGCCAGATCCGTGGGCTGCTGCACGGAAACCGGCGGGGGCGCCGTCGGGTCCGTCCCGGCCGGTTCGCCGACGACAACCAGTTCGATGCCGTCGGGCCAGGGATGCGCCTGGCAAAGATGCTCCTGGATGCAGACCAGCCGCACCTGCCCGTCGGCGAGCACGTGTTTGAGCCGTTCGGGAGGGATGTCCGAGGCAATGGGAAGATAGGCGGCACCGGCCATGAGAATGCCCAGGGCGGCGGCGACCTGTTCCCAGCCCTTGTCCATGACAATGGCGACCAGGGTGTTGGGTTCGGCGCCGGCGGCGCGGAGCTGGTGGCCGATGGCGCCGGCATGGGCCGCCAGTTGCCCATAGCCGATGCTCGTCTGCCCGGCGAGGATGGCGGTCCGGTCCGGCCGCAGGGCCGCCTGTTCGAGGAAGAGTTCATGGAGCAGTTGCGGGCCGGAAAACACCTTGGCGGTGGCATTCATGGCGCGGTGCCGTGCCTGCTGTTCCGCCGGCAGGCGCAGAACTTCGTCCTGCTGCCAGAGGTCCGTCTCCGTTGCCAGGCCGGTCAGCAGGTGCAGGTAGGCCGCGAACATGTCCTCGATCAGACCGTCCGGAAAAAAGTCCCTGGCCGTATCCCAGACCAGCAGGAGCCGGCCCGATAGCTCGAAGGCCTGATGATCGAGCAGGACCTGCGGTGTCTGCGAGATGCCGTAGACAAAATCCCCCAGGCTGCTGCCGGCAATGGCGTCCTCGTCGCTGCGACTCAGGCCGAGCGCGCTGGTGAAGACGATGGGCATGCCATTGCCCGTGCCGCCCTGGGCGAGTCCCATCTCCCGCAACAGTTCGACACCGCTGTAGCAGGGATGGTCCAGATCCTCCCAAAGCTGGCGCTGCACGTTCCTGGCGCGCTCGGCAAACGAACGTCCCTGGGCGTTGTCCACGGCCAGCAGGGTGAGCGAGGTGAAATCGCCGACGATCTCCTCGATCTGCGCATGCAGCGGCAGGCGATTGAACATGGTCAGGTTGATGGTGAACCGCGCCTGGCCGGACCAGGCCGCCAGCACCTCGGCATAGGCCGCCAGCAGGAGGCCGGACGGACTGATGCCCATGGCCTGGGCCCGCTCCTTCAGGTTCGCCCAGTTGGCGGGCGACAGCTCCTGCTGCAACCGGTGGAACCGGTATCGGTCGCCGGCCAGGGGCTGGCGCAGGAGCGGCAGTTGCGGCGCCGGCGGCAACCGGTCCATCCGGTCGAGCCAATAACTCCTGTCGCGCTGATAGGCGGCGCTCTCCCTGATCCTGGCCTCGTTGAGCACATAGTCGCGGAAGGACAGCTGCGGCGCGGTCAGGACGGTATCGGGCTCCGCGTAGAGCCGGGACCAGCCGTTCAGGACATGGAACATGCTCCAGCCGTCCAGGATCAGGTTGTCCAGGCTGATATGGATGCGGGCGTGGTTCTGGTCGTACAGGGACACCCGCAGATCGAACAGGGGCCATCGGTCAATGGGCAGCACCTGGTGCGACATCTCCTCCCGCACGTCCGAAAGGGCCGCTGCTGCCGCCTCGGGCGACAGTGCCTTGAAATTGTGGCATGTCAGGCGGTACGCCGGCACATCGGCCAGAATCTGCTGGTTGGTGCCATTATCAAGAAAAACGGCGCGCAGCATGCCATGGTGAGCGATCAGCCGCTGCCAGGCCGCCTCGGCCCTGGCCAGGTCCAGATCGATGGTGTCGTACTCGAAGTAGCAATGCGCCGCAACCCGGCCCAGGGGATAGAGGCCGCTGCGGCCGACCACGTAGGCATGCTGCACGGCGGAGAGCGGAAAGGGCTGGTTTTCCCCGGCCGGATCAGCGACGATCTCGGGCAGGTCCGTTCGCGGCGCCCGGTGCCGCTCCGCTTCGTCGGCCACGGTTTGCAGGCAGGCGGCCAGTTCGCGGACGGTCGGGTGGGCAAACAGGGTGCGCAGGGGCAGGTCCGTACCGAACCGCTCCCGCACCCTGGCCGCGATCCGGGTGGCCAGGAGCGAATCCCCGCCCAGTTCGAAGAAGTTGGCCAGCACGCTGACCTGCTCCAGTTGCAGGATCTCCGCCCATATCGCGGCCAGCCCTTGTTCCGCGGCCGTATCGGCGGCGGCAAAATCGCGCCTGTCGCCGCGTTCCGCCCTGTGGGGCGCGGCCAGGGCCTTCCGGTCGATCTTGCCGTTGTCGGTCAGGGGGATGGCGGCCAGTTCCACATAGTCGGCCGGCCGCATGTAGTCCGGAAGTGTGCGGGAAACGAAATCGTGGAGCAACTCGGGGGCAAAGGTCCGGACCGTGGCCGGGGCCTGCGCTATCAGCAGGGTCTGGCCCAGTGTCGCCGACAGCTCGCCGAGCGGCACGGCAACACGGGAAAATCCGGCCTGCCGCAACGCGGTCGCCCACCCATCATAGGTCAGGAAGGGATGCCTGGTTGCTGCCCGCTCATCGGTGAAGCGGAGAAAACCCTCCTCGAGAAAGGCGGCGCTGAGGTGCTGCAAATGGCTGCTGCCGGTCCCTTCCCGCATCAGCAGCATGCCGCCGGGGGCGAGCAAGGTGCGGATGCGGGCGAGCGCCGCGTGGATATTGCCGGCGCGGTGCACGGCATGGTCCGCGACGATCAGATCGAAAACATGCGGCTGCCACCCCTGCAGGGCCGGTTCCCGGTCGATGTCGAGCCGGCGGCTGTCGACAAAGGGCATCCCGGCGAACGCCGTCTGCAACTGCTCGACGAAAAACAGCGACTGCTCGCTGAAGGTGCAGCGGACAGGGGTTGCGGCCATCCGCTCCAGCCAAGCGTGCGCGGCTTCGGGGCTGCGCACGCCGAGAAAGAGGATACTGGGCGGCTCTTCCCCGGATGCTTGCCGGCAGAGGGCATCGACAACGGCATGATGCAACTCGTCGGTCGGAGCGGAGCCCGGCAGCAGACCGGCCAGCGATTCCGGCGTCAGGTGGTTGTCCTCGGCGAAAAAGACCTCCAGGGCCTGGCATTCGCCCCGGAACAGCGGCAGGCAATGCCGTGCCACGCGCTGCAACCAGGCATGAATGGCTCTGACCGCCTGGTCAGCGCCCGGCTCCGCGTCCGCCTCGGGCCAGACAGCGGGCACGGCGGCAAAGGCGCCGTCCGCCTCCCGCACCGCGCCCTCGTGCACCAGCACGGCCAACCACTGCCGGAACACCTCCTGGTAGCGGGCCGCGATCTTCGCCTGCCGCAGCAAATCCTCGAAGCGGCACGGGGCGTCAGCCGACGCGAACAGGCCCAGATCGTTCAGGGTGCGGCACATGGTGCGGACGGCCATCCGTTCGACCGCACCGTGCAGAGCCGCGAGGGCTGCCGGATCGGTCTGCGCAGCGATCCGCAGCATCTGCCGGTTCGCGCTGGCGGCCGCGATGCGCCAACGCTCTTCCGCTGCCCGCGCATCGCTCTTCCGGTCGGCATACAGCCCCTCCTCCTGCGAAGCCAGCGTGAGGTACGCGGTCAGCCGGTTGTCCGCCGCCAGGCTGACCACCGCTTGGCCGACCGCGGGATGGCTCTTGATGGTGGCCTCGATCTCGCCGAGTTCCACCCGGTAGCCGTTGATCTTGACCTGGTGATCCTCCCTGCCGAGAAACTCGATGTCGCCCGAGGGCAGATAGCGGCCGAGGTCGCCGGTTTTGTACAGCCGTTCCCCGGAAAGCGGGTGCCGCAGGAACGCGGCTTCGGTTTTGCCGGCATCCCGCCAGTAGCCCCGGGCCAGGCCGATGCCGCCGATGTAGAGTTGCCCGCTTGTCCAATCGGGCCGGATCTGCATGGCGGCATCGAGCACATGGAGCCGCTGGTTGGTCAGCGGCCGGCCATAGGGGATGCTGTTCCAGTCCGCGGGGACAGGCCCGTCGACCACATGGCAGTTCGACCAGATCGACGCCTCGGTGGCGCCGCCCAGGGCGATCACCCTGCCCCCTCCGGTCAGGGTCCGGACCCTGGCGGGCAGGTCCACGGGAATCCAGTCGCCGCTCAACAGAATCAGCTGCAGGGACGGATACGGCGTGCCGGCGGCCTGCGTATGCTCCACCAGCATGCCCATCATGGCGGGCACGGAGTTCCACACGCTGACCCCGTGCCGCCGGATGAGTTCCGCCCAATGCGCCGGCTCCTTGATGGCGCCGCTCTCCGGCAGGACGATGGTGGCGCCGGCGGCCAGGGCGCCGAACAGGTCGTAGACGGAAAGATCAAAGCCCAGGTTGGCCAGGGCCAGGACCCGGTCGTCCGGCCCGACGCCGAAACGGCGGTTGATATCGACAACGGTGTTGACCGCGCCCCGGTGGTCGATCATCACTCCCTTGGGCAGGCCCGTGGAACCGGAGGTGTAGATGACATAGGCCAGGTCGTCCGGTTTCTGGACCGTTGGCAGGGGCGGGATAACCTGGTCGCCCGCGTCGACCCGGTCGACGGCGATCAGGTCCATCCCGTCGGGCCAGTCCAGGGCCGGCAGCAGCCATGACTGGGTGAGCACCGTGCGGACGGCGCCCTCGGCGAGCAGGCGGCGCAACCGTTCGCCCGGTTGGGCCGGATCGATGGGCAGATAGGCCCCGCCGGCAATCAGGACGGCCAGTGCCGCCACCACCTGCTCCCAGCCCTTTTCCATGACCACGGCGGTCAGGCTGTTCGCCTCGATGCCCCGGTCGCGGAGCAGCAGGGCCAGCCGCCGGGATTGTTGGGCCAGTTGCCCGTAACTCAGGCTGCATCCGGGGGCGATGACCGCAGGATGCTCGGGCCGCTGTTTGGCCTGGATATCGAAAAGCGTGTGCAGCAACTCGGGGCACACGGGCGCCTGCGTCTGGTTGAGTTCGTCCCGGCGCTGTTGTTGGGCCTGCGGCAGCAGGTCGAACCGCCGCCGCTGCCAGACGCCTTCCCCGGCGGCCAACTGCCGCAGGATGCGGCCATAGGCGGCAAACATGTCCTCCAGCATCCCGGCCGGAAACAGGCCGGCCACGGCATCCCAGATGAGCACGAGTTCGCCGCCCTGCTCGAAGACTTGGTGGTCCAGCCACACCTGGGGCGTCTGGCTGATATTGTAGACCAGCCGGCCCAGCCAGTTGTTCTCGGCGGTGTTGTCCTTGAGCTGATCGACGCCCAGGGCGCTGGTAAAGACGATGGGCATGGCGCCGCCGCCGTATTCCCTGCGTTGCCGGGCCAGTTCGCGCTGGATCTGCACGCCGCCCACCAGGGGATGATCCAGATCCCGCCACAACTGCCGTTGCAGGGCGCGCGCCCGGTCGATGAAACGTTCGCCGGCGGCGTTGTCCACCGCCAGCAGGGTGAGCGAGGTGAAATCGCCTACCAGCTCCTGCACTTGGGCATGGAGCGGCAACCTGTCGAACTGGGTCAGGTTGAGGGTGAAACGCGGGTTCTTGCTCCAGAAGGCGAGCACCTCGGCATAGGCGGCCAGCAAGGCCCCGGAAGGCGTGATGCCGGCGGTCCTGGCCTTGTCCTGCAGCGTGCCCCAGGTGGCCGCGTCCAGGCGGTCCGCCAGGCGGGTGAAGCGGTGTTCCGTCAATTCGCCGGGGTTGCGGGCCAGCGGCAGGTCAGGCGCCGGCGGCAGGTCCGGAATCCGGGCGAGCCAGTATTCCCGGTCCCTGCGGTCGTGCTCCGAATCGCGCAGCGCCTCGCGGGCCAGAACATAGTCCCTGAAGGAAAGCGCCAGTTCCGGCAGCACGGCCCGGGGCTCGTGGTAGAGCCGCCGCCATTCGCTGAGCAGGTGAAACATGCTCCAGCCGTCGAAGATGAGATTGTCGAAGCCGATGTGCAGCCGCACTCCGCCGCCGGGCAGCAGGCTGGCGCGGACGTCGAACAGCGGCCATCGGTCGCTGGGCAGCACCTGATGCGACATGGCCTCTCGCAACCGCGCCAGTTCGCCTTCGGCATGCGCCGCGTCGCTGTCGCGCAGATCGAGCACCCGCAGGCGGTACGGTTCCACCTGCGCCAAAATGCGCTGCCGTCCGTCCGCCAGCATCACGGCCCGCATCATCCCGTGCTGTTCGATCAGCCGCTGCCAGGCGCTATTGACCCGGTCCAGGTCGAGTTCGTCGGCATCCAGTTCGAAGTAGCAATGCGAGGCGACCCGCCCCAGGACATAGTCGCCGCTGCGGCCGATCAGGTAGGCCTGCTGGATCTCGGTGAGCGGAAAGGGTTCGTGCCGGTTCAGGGGGTCCGGGATGAGCGGCGGCACGACCGGGGCTGGGGCGGCCTCCGACGCGGGCCGGTTCTCCTCGCGCTCCAGGGCTGCGGCGAGTTCGGCCAGGGTCGGGTTGCCGAAAAAATGCTCCAGGGACAGCGTCAGTCCCAGCTCCTTTTTGATCCGGGTGACGATCCGGATCGCCAGCAGGGAGTCGCCGCCCAACTCGAAGAAATTGTCGTGCCGGCCGGGCCGGACCGCCAACACCTCCTGCCAGACAGCGGCCAGGCTCGTTTCCACCGTTCCTTGCGGACGGGCATCGTCATCGGTCGCCCGCTCCTCCTCGACAACGACCTGCGGCAGGGCGGCCCGGTCCAGCTTGCCGTTGGCGGTCAGCGGCAGGGTCTCCAGCAGGGTATAGATCGCCGGTACCATGTAGGTCGGCACCCGCTCCCCGAGAAAGGCGCTGAGCCGGTCCGGCCGGAACCGCCGCGCCCGTAGCGGCGACCGGGCCACCAGCACATGCTGCTCGAAAAAGGCGGCACCGAGTTCGTTGCGTTCGGGAAAGACGGCCAGGGGTTCCAGGTCGCTGTCCCGGAGCAGCGCCTGCCATCTGTCCACGGCAATCAGGGGCAGGTTGTCCTTGAGCCGTTCATCGGCGAAATGGCTGAGCCCTTCGATGAAGCCGATGCTGAGCATTTGCAGGCGGATGTTCCTGGTCCCCTCGAGGACGACGAGATGGCCTCCGGGCGCCAGCAGCCTGCCGAGCGCGGTCAGGGTGGTTTTCAGGTGGCGGGCGTCGTGCAGCACGTTGGCGGCCAGGATCACGTCGAAGCTGTGCGGCGCGAATCCCTGCTGGCCTGGGTCGCGGTCGATATCCAGCTGCCGGAAATGCACAAAGGGATAGGCCTTGAACTTCTCCCCGGCCCCGTCCGCGAAAAAGGTGGTGATGTCGGTATAGGTGTAGCGGGTGCGGCCGGCCGGCAGGAGCGGCAGGACCGAGGCGGTGGTGCCGCCGGTGCCGGCGCCGATCTCCAGGACCCGCACCGTGCGTTCCGGGGGCAGGGCCGCGGCGATGGCCGCCAGGACCTGGCCGACGATGCTGTTGTAATAGTGCGCCAGGGGGTTGTGCTGATACAGCGCCTCGGTGACATGCCAGGACCCGTCGGGAAAGAAGAGCTGCAGGGGGTTGATTTCCCCCCGCAACAGGGCGGGATGGCTGGCGCAGCACTGCTGCAGGTAGTCGAGCAGGACGGTGGCGTGCGGGTCGCGACGGGCGGCGGCGGCAATCTCCTCCCACAGCGCCGCCAGTCGTTCGGGCGGGGTCGCCGTTGCCAATGCCTGCGTGCTGACCCAGGTCTGCGCATCTTCCTGACAAAGCAGGCCCTCCTCGGTCAGGATTGCCAGCCACTGGCCGAGCAGGCGGCGATACTCCTCCTTGATGCGGCATCGCCTGAGCAGCAGGTCGAGGGTGGAGCGCTCGCCGGCTTTGATGAAGGCGCCCATGGCGTTCAGGCTCTGGCAGATGATCGGCACCGCGAAGGTTTCCATGCCCTGCCAGAACGAGGTGTAGGTCTGCCTGGTCGCCGCATCGGGCAGCAGTTCGGCCTGGTGTCGGCCGGCCTGCACCAGGGCTCGGGCGATGCGTTCCGCCTCGGCCTGTTCCTGTCCCTCCTCGGTAAAAAGCGAGGGGTCGGCCGGGTCGGCCACGACGTACGCGGCCAGGTGCCTGCTCTTGCCCGGTGTGCCGACTGCGGTGACCACGGCCTCCCGCACGCCGGGATGCCGGCGGAGCATGGTCTCGATTTCGCCGGTCTCGATACGATGCCCTCGGATCTTGACCTGGAAATCCTTGCGGCCGAGGAATTCCAGGTTGCCGTCCGCCAGGTAGCGCCCCAGGTCGCCGGTCGCATACCAGCGCAGGCCGTCACGCACAACGAACCGCTCCGCGGTCAGTTCCGGGGCGCCCCGGTATCCTTTGGCCAGGCCCGCGCCGCCGATCCACAACTCGCCGGGCACGTGATCCGGGCAGTCGCGGCCCAGGGCGTCGATCACCCGGTAGGCCTGATTCCGCAGGGGCCGGCCGTAAGGAATCGATTTCCACTGGGGCGGCAGCGGCAGGGACACGTCGAAGACATTGGACCAGATCGCCGCCTCGGTAGCGCCGCCGAGGGCGGCCATCTGGCAGTCCGGAGCCGTGGCCTTGAGCCTGCCGGGCAGATCGAGCCCGATCCAGTCGCCGGAGAGCAGGGCCAGCCGCAACGGCAAGGGCTCGGGCGGCTCGGCTTCCGCCGCATGGAGCAGCATGTCCAGGAGAATGGGCACGGAATTCCACAGGGTCACCCGGTGCCGGGACAGGAGTTCCAGCCATTGCATTGCGTCGCGCCGGTGTTCCTCGCCCACCAGCACCAGGGCCCCGCCCCGGCTCAGCAGGCCGAAGATATCGTAGACGGACAGGTCGAAATCAAGGGCGGAAACGGCCAGGACCCGGTCGGTTGCCGCCACCGCATAGCGGCTGTTGATGTCGTCGACCGTATTCCAGGCGGCCCGGTGGCTGACCTCCACGCCCTTGGGTTCGCCGGTGGAGCCCGAGGTGAAGATGATATAGGCCGACTGGTCCGGCGCCACCTCCACCGGTTGCGTCAGCGCCGCCACGTTTGCGGCCGCGGCGATGTCGAGCGCGAGGCACTCCTGCGGCCAGGCAAGGCTGTGCAGATGTTCGCCGTCGGTGACAACATGGGCGATGCCGGCCCGTCTGTGGACGGACTGGCGGCGGGCGGCGGGCTGGTCGATGCCCACCGGCACATAGGTGGCGCCCAGCGCCAGGATGCCGAGCACGGCCGCAATCTGGCCCGCTCCCCTGGGCAGGGTGACGGCCACCGCATCGTTGCTGCGCACGCCCTGACCGTTCAGCAGGGCGGCCGCCCGGAGCGCCTGATCGGCCAGTTGGCCGTAGCGTATCGGCCCGCGATACGGATCGATCAGGGCGATTCGCTGCGGGTCTGCGGCGGCGTGGCGAAAAAAGTCCTGATGCAGGCAGTGCTCCGCCACCGGCGTGCGGTACGGCAGCGCCCGCCGCCACCGGTTGGTCTGCGGGGAATCGGCCAGCGGGTCGCAGCTCGCCTGCCAATGGGCCCGATCGACCAGCAGAAAGTCGAGCAGCCGGGCGTAGGCGGCGAACATCTGCTCGATCAGGCCGTCGGGAAAGAGCGCATCCACCGCGTCCCAGGCCAGGAGCAGGCCGTCCTCGTCCTCGTAGATCTGAAAATCGAGCCAGACCTGCGGCGTCTGGCTGATCATCCAGTGCAGGCGGCCGAGGCGTTCCCTGCACTCCGGACCGATCAGGGGGGTGCCCAGGTTCGAGGCGAAGACCACCGGCGCCGCAATCCGTTCCCCGGCCCGCAGCCGGGCGAGATCGCGCTGCACCTGCACGCCGGAGTAGCGCGCATGGGCCACGTCCTTGTGGAATTGCGCCTGGATGTCGTGCGCTCTTTGGACAAAGGTCTGGTTCTGGCTGCAATCGACCGCCAGCAGGAGCAGGTTGGTGAAATCGGCGACGACATGGGCCAGGTCCTCGCCCTGCTCCTGCCGATCGAACAGCGGGATGTTGATGAGGAAGCGCGAGGTGGCGCTCCAGCGGTCGAGCACCTCCGCATAGGCGGTCAACAGGACCATGGCCGGGGTCAGCCGGTGGTCCGCGGCCAGGCGCTGCAACCGCTGCCAGGCCGGCAGCGGCAGGCGGTGCAGGCGTCGCCGGAATGCCGGGGCGCGCATCTTTTCCGGCTGCATGACCAGCGGCAGGCCGGGCGCGCCGGGAAGATCGGGCAACCGTTCCTGCCAATAGCGGCGCGCGGCCTCCCGGTCCTGTTCCCGGCCGGCGGCCGCCCGCCGGAGATAGGCGGCGAAGCTCCAGTCGGCGGGCGCAGCCAGAGGCAGGTCCTCATAGGCGATGGCCAGGTCGCGGAGGATGATGTGCAGACTGTGCACGTCGGCGACCAGCAGGTCGAGGTCGAAATGGATTCTGGTCCGCCCCAGCGGCAGCAGGCTCAGTTCCAGGCCGGCGACCTCGCCCTCTTCCACGCGCAGCAGGCGGTGCGACAACCGCGCCCTCGTTTCGGCAAGGGCCTCGTCGCGGTGCTCCTGGGAGCGGGCGCGGAGATCGTGCACCGTTATTTCCGGGGAAAACGGCGTGGCCTGAATCTCCTGTTCGCCCTGCTCGAGGAATCGGGCCCGCAGCATGGGGTGATGCCGCTGGACACGGTGCCATGCGGCCCGCAAACGCTCGGGGTCGACATCCACGCCGTCGATCTCGAGGTAGGCGTGGCAAGCAACCCCGCCCATGGGCTGGTCGTGGCGCCGGCCGATCCAGTATGCGTACTGCACGTCGGTCAGCGCAAAGGGTTTGGTGTCGTCTTCCTCGGGCTCGACGGCAACGGCTTTGTCCGCCTCGCTTCGCTCCTGCTCCAGAAACCGCTCCCAATCGCCCAGCCGGGGATGCTCCATCAGGGCGGCGAAGGTCACGTCCACGCCAGCCCGCCGCCATTTATTGACCAGCCGCATGACCTGCATGGAATCCAGCCCCAGTTCGACGAGATTGTCCTCCATGCCGATGGCCACGGCTTCGGCAAGCATGGCCTGGACATCCGCCTTCATTGTTTCGGGGCTGATCGCGGCGCGGGAAAAGGTCTGTCTGGTCTTGATCGGTGCGTCAAACATGGGAGTCCCCCTTTTAGTCAAATGAAGGGATGGCAGCGGCTTTGCGCATGGGGCGCGAGATCTGTCGCTCCTGGCAATCGGGCGAACGTCTTCGCGATGCGTTCGGCCAACAATCAGTTCGTTATGAGCGGAGTCAGGTGCCGGCAGCTCATGGTCCGCATCTGGTCCAGCATGAAATGGGCGACGTCCGCCCGGGAGACCCTGCCGGCCCTGACCCCGGCGAGGTCGGTCACCACCTTGTAGATACCGGTCAGCGGGCCGTTGGTCAGAAATCCCGGCCGCGCGATCACCCAATCGCGGTCGGACGCGCGGATGGCGCGCTCCTGCCGGTCCTTGTCGTCGTACATGGTGCGCAGCAGCACGGGCCGGATGATCGCGTCGTACAAAAAACCGCCGTGCCCCCGGCTGTCCCCGGCGCCGATACCGGTGACGCACACCAGTTTTCTGACGCCGTGCCGCTGCATGGCGGCAAGGACATGGGCCGTGCCCGTCGAAAACAGGGATATGGCCGCGCAACTCGGGACGCAGCCTATGGCGAGCCCGACCGCATCCTGTCCGGCCATGACCCCGTCCACCGCTCCCTCGTCGCGGATGTCGCCCCGCACCACATCCAACTGGGCGTCCGTGCGTTTCATGGCGGCCGGATCGCGGACCAGCGCCGTGACGCGGTGTCCCCCGGCCAAGGCCTGTTCCACCACCCGCGCGCCTATGCCGCGACTGGCCCCGATAACGAGAATGTTCACCGCTTTGCTCCGTGACCCGTTCTTTGATGATCCGTTGTGCCCATGGCTTCCCGTCATGCATGCACCAGGTAGCGGGAAACGCTGCTGATCTTTTCGCAGGTTTCCTCTATTTCCCGCTCAGGGGTGGACTTCTCGACAATGCCCGCGCCCACCTGCATCCAGGCCCGGTTCCCTTGTTGGTAGACGCTGCGCAGCACGAGGGCCGCGTCGAGGGCGCCGGTATGGTCGGCCAGCATGACGCAGCCGGCGTACAGGCCGCGAGGGCCGGGTTCCATGCGGGCGATCGCTTCGATGGATTCCTTCTTGGGAATGCCGGTGGCCGTGACCGCCGGGAAAAGGGCGTCGAAGGCATGCCAGGCACTGTAGCCGTTGCGCAGGTGTCCCCTGAGGCGCGAGGCCAGGTGTTGCACGGAATTCCGCCGCGAGACCGACATGAAGTCATTGACGCAGACCGACCCCTGCCGGCAGACCCCGCCCAGCTCGGCAAAGGCCAGTTGCACGGAAACCGCGTGCTCGTGGACTTCCTTGGTATCGTTGAGCAAGTCGTCGCGCAGGCGGCGTTCCTCCTCCTGGCTGTCGCCGAGGGCACGGGTGCCGGCCAGGGGACGGGTGCTCACCCAGCCGTCCGCATCGGCCTCAAGCACCGTTTCCGGGCTGAAGCCGCAGGCCTCCAGGCCGTCCAATTTGAGCAAATAGGAACGGGCCGGCGTGTTCGCCCGCCGCCCGGCCACATAGGTGGCCACCATGTCGATGGGTCGGGGCAGCGGGATGGAGCGGGAAAGGATGACCTTCTTGTAGCGCCGGGCGGCTATTTCCCGCACCGCCTCGGTCACGGCCTGGCCATACGCCCCGGTATTGCAGGTCCGCATATCCGGGACGGCGAGCCGGCGGTCGCGGATGCGTTCCTCAAGGTGTGCCAGCCGTTGCGCTCGTCCGGATTCCCGCAGGATCTCCTGCTGAATATCCTGAAACAACGTGGCGAGCTGGAGAAAGGGGACGCCATCCATCGCCCGCAAGGTTGCCCAGTTGTCCTGGAGATGCACTTCAAAGGCCGGCACGAACAGGTGCAGCAGATCCTGCGCGGGCGTGGCGGGCGCCAGCCGATAGGTATGGCGCGCCAGTTCGAAATGGGCGATGCCGTATGCCCGCCATTTTTCCATCGGCAGGAACTGCAAGGCCTGGTGGACGGAATCCGCGGCAGGACCGCTTTTCCAGGAAAAAGACTGTCCTTTGGCCTGCAAGGTGGTCGTCTCCACGTTGAACCGCAGCAGGGCGGCAACGCCAAAGCCGAGAAACCATTCCCCGCCCTTCTCGTAGACGAGGTATTCATCCGCCAGTCCGGAATCGGCGAACAATGCGGCACAGAGCAGGGGATCACCCTGAAACGGAATCTTTTTTTCGCACAACGGCAGTTGCAGACAGTTCATGACATTTTTCATTGCAGCCTCCCCCTCATCATGTCCGGATTGCATCGGTTCGCCGGTCAGCCCGCCGCCATGGCAACGAGCTTTCGCTTGTCGATCTTGCCCGCGCCGGTCAGTGGCCAAAAATCGATGATCTCCAACTGATCCGGAACCTTGTGGCGGGCAACTCCCCGCGCCAGCAAAAAGGAACGGACAGCCGGCAGGTCCAGGGTGGCGCCGGCCGTCATCACAAAAACGCAACTGCGCTCGCCCAGGTGCTCGTCCGGGAGCGGCACCAGGGCGGCATCCTGGATATCGGGATGCGCCTTGAGCAGGGTCTCGATCTCCGGCGCGGCTATCTTTTCCCCGGCCCGGTTGATGATGTCCTTGATCCGGCCCTCGACGACGAAATTGCCCTCGGGGGTGAGGCGTACCCAGTCGCCGGAGCGGTAATAGCCCTCCTCGGTGAAGGACGCCCGGTTCTGCTCCTCGGCGCGGTAATAGCCCCGGATCGTGTAGGGACCGCGCACCAGGAGTTCGCCCGCCTCGCCGGCCGGGACATCCCGGCCGTTTCCGTCGACGAGGCGGACCTCGTCATCGATGCAGAGCGGCCGGCCCTGGGTGTGGAGGATGACCTCCTCCGGGTCGTCCAGCCGGGTATAGCAGAGCAGGCCTTCGGCCATGCCGAACACCTGTTGCAACCGGCAGCCGAGCGTCGGCCGGACGCGGGCCGCCAGTTTGGGGTCCAGGGCGGAACCGCCCACCTGGAGAAGCGCCAGGGAAGACAGATCGGGTCGTTCCCATTCACAGGCGTTCAGCCAGAGCGTGACCAGAGGGGGCACCAGGGCGGTATGGGTCACCCGTTCCCGCTCGATCAGGGGAAAGGCCTCTTCGTAGGCCGGCGATCGCGCCAGCACCACTGTCCCGCCGGCGGAAAAGGTACCGATGACGCCCGGACAGGCCAGGGGGAAATTGTGGGCGATGGGGAGCGCCGCCAAATAGACGGTCTCGGCATCGAAGCCGCAGAGTTGTGCCGAGGCGCGGGCATTGAAGGCGTAATCCGCGTGGGTGCGCGGAATGAGCTTCGACGTTCCCGTCGTGCCGCCGGACAGCAGGAGTACGGCCGTGTCCGTGGCGTCCGGCTGCGCATCGGCGGCAAAGGCCCTGTCCGTGCAGCTGACCTGACGGGGAACGCTCCGGTCATCGGTGCAGGTGCCGTCGATCAGGACATATCGCAGGCAGGCGTGCCGCTTCTGGGCCTTTTCCGCCAGGGAACGATGATGAAAGCCCAAGAATGTTGCCGTGGTAATATAGGCGACCGGCTCGGCCAGCGCACAGAAGGCATCGATGTCCTTCTCGCGGTTCGCCATCATCATCATCACCGGGATGACGCCGAGCCGGAACAGCGCAAAGGCGGTGACGACAAAAGCCACGCTGTTGGGCAGTTGCAGCAATACCCGGTCGCCGCACCGCAATCCCAGGCGATGCAGCCCGGCGGCCATCGCATCGACGCGCTGGTCCAGTTCGTTGTAGGAGAAGCGCTGCTCCCCCTCGACAAGGGCGATCCGGTCGCCGTGGCGCTGCGTCCATTGCCGCAACTGTTCACCGAGATGCAACGGCTGCCAGTAGCCTTTTTCCCGATACCGCTTTGCCGCCTGTTGGTGCCACTCTTTAATTTGGCCAGACATAATGAATTAGTTCTGTCTAATTTTAGAGATCAAAAAAATTTTTGCCGGGACAGTACAGCCACCCGAATTGCCGAGGTTTCCACGTTTGTCACGGCGTGGAAAAACAGAACCAAAGCGGCAGACCCGATCCGTTGCAGCACACCACCCGCCCCTCATCGCAAACGGAAGGTGAAGGGCAAAACGATCATGGTGTTCACCGGTTGCCCCTGTATCTTGCCGGGAATGAACCGCATCCTGGCCGCGGCGGCAAGGGCTGCGTCCTCGAAATACCCCGCCGGCACGGCGGAAAGAACGGAACAGACCTGCGGATGTCCCGCCTTGTCCACAACCAACTGGATCATGACTTCGCCCTCGACCTCCATCCGCTTGGCCTTGACAGGGTATTCCGGCTCCACCCGGCGGGCGATCGAGGGACGCTGGTCCACATGATCCGATCTGTAGGCCGCCAACGCACCCACCTGCTGGGGTTGCGGCCTCATGTGTTGGTGCGTCGGGGCCGGAGGTTGCGGCGCCGCAGGAGCGGGTTGCGGTGCCGGCGGGACGGGTTGCGGCCGTTCGGCCTTGGGCGCATCGTTTTTCTTTTTGACGCTGATCTTCTTGCTCTTCGGCTGCTCAACCGCTTTCGGCTCGGGTGCTGGTGCCGGCGGAGCGGACTCCGGCTTCGGCGGAACGGGTGGCGGTGGAGGTGGTTGTTCCACCGGCTCGGCAACGGGCGTCTCAGGGGGAGCCAGTTCCGCCAGGACAACGCGGTACACCTGCTCTTCCATCACGGTTTCGTGGCCTGCGAAGAAAAAAAGCGCTCCCACGGCGGTTCCATGCACGCAGAAGGAAAAAAGCAGGAACAGCAGGCGCCGAACAACCAACGCCCTATCCCTGTGGTCGTGTTGCAACATCGTTGAAAACCGACGAAGTGCCCGTCCCGGCGGCGCCGCCGGCTCCGGCGTCGTCGCTGCTGCCGGCATCCGGTTTCGCGCCACCCCGCACCGGAGTGGAGACGGTGACCAATCCCACATTCGTGATGCCCGCGCCGCGGATCGTGCCCATCACCTCCATCACCACGCCATAGTTGACCTTGGTATCGGCCCGGACAAAAAGCTGCCGGCCGGGATTGCGGACATTCGTCGTCAACACGGCAACCAGGTCCGCGGGCGCCACCTCGTACGTGTCCAGGAAAAGCGCGCCGCTCTCCTTGATGGTCAGGATGACGTGATCGTCGTCCGTGGGCAGCGTTTCGGAGTGTTCCACCTTGGGCAACTGCACATCCAGCCCTTCGGTCATCATCGGGGCCGTCACCATGAAGATGATGAGCAGCACCAGCATGACATCGACAAACGGCGTCACGTTGATATCGGCGACAAAATCGTCGCGATCGGAGGTGGTGGTCACGGCTGCCGTTCTCCTGCAAAAGAAAGCCCGGCCTCGTGTACCGCGACCTCGTGCTGCATGCGGTTGAGCAACTGCCCGGCATAGGTGATGCACACTCCTTCGATGGAGGTCAGCTTGGAACGAAAAATATTGTAGCCGCAGGTGGCGGGAATGGCGACGAACAGTCCCACCGCGGTGGCGATGAGGGCCTCGGCGATGCCCGGCGCCACGGTGGCCAGCGACACGTTTTTCATCTGGGCGATGGCTTGGAAGGAATGCATGATGCCCCAGACCGTGCCGAACAGCCCGATGAAAGGGGCGGTGTTGGCGGTGGTCGCCAGGAGGGCGAGCGAGGATTTCAAACGGGCCATCTCCTCGGCGATGCCGAAATGCAGCGCCCGGCGCACATTGTCGTTGAGCAGTTTTTCCGCGTCGCCGGTCGTGTTGATGCGGTTGAACTCCCGCACCGCCCGGCGGGTGATGCCGAACAGGGGGGAGGCCGTATCCCTTTCCAGCCCGGTGAGGGCGGCGTTCAGCGACCCGGCGCTGTCAAAGGCGGCCAGCCCCCTGCCCGTGCGTTTCTGGGCGAAAAGCAGGGTGACCCACTTGCCGCCCATGTATGCCCAGCTCATCACGGACATGAAGAGCAAAAAGGCAAGAACGCATTTTGAAACGAATGTCGCCTCCAGGACGGCGTTCAGCATGGACTCCATACGACTTCCCTACCCCTCCGAAAAACCTTGTGAACAACAGAGCCTCAGAACTTGTACGCTACCAGCAGGCCGAAGGAACACGGCTCGCCCTGTTGGATCAAGGTTCCGCCCATCCAGCTCATGCTCCGCTCTTCATAGTCCTCGTCAAAGATGTTGCGGGCCCAGAGCATGACGTCGAATCGTTCGCCCTCGTATCCCGCCCTGGCGTTGATCAGGGTGCGGCCATCGAGCTTGCGGTCGTTTTCCGCGTTGGCATAGTAGGAACTCAGGCCCACGACATCGGCACCGACGAAGAATCCGCTTTCCCAGCGGTAGATGGCCCCGGCGGCATAGGAAAACTCGGGCGCTCCCGGCGTCTTGTTGCCGCTGTAGTCCCAGGCGTTGTATCCCTCCGTGGTCCAATCCTTGATCTCGCTCTCCAGATAGCCCAGCGACCCGGTCAGGGTCAGGCCGGGCAGGGGTTTGTACTGCACATCCAACTCGACACCGTAGGATTCGGCCTTGGCGGCATTGACGAAATACCGCTCATACGGCGAGACGTACTCGGCGACCTGCTTGTCCTCGACATCGATGTAAAACGCCGCCAGGTTGACCATGAGCCGGTTGTCCAGCATCTTGCTCTTGATGCCCACCTCATAGTTCCAACTGTACTCGGGATCGTAGGAGAACAACTCTTCCGTCATGGCGAAATAGCTGTCGAAGCCGCCGGAAAGATAGCCCCTGCTGACCTTGCCGTAGGTCATCACCTCCGGGGTCAGGTCGTAGGAGATGCTGGCGCTCGGCAGGAACACCGTGTCGTCGACCGTGTCCGCCATGGTCGTCACGCCCATCCCCATCATGGCCGCGTTGACGGTTTTCTCTCCTTCGAGGCGCGCATATTCGACGCGGCCGCCCAGATTGAAATGCCATCTTTCCCACATGTGCAGGGTTCCCTGGGCGAACAGCGCCGCACCCCAGTTATCCTGATCCGTGACATGATCCGTCATGCTGTAGTTTCCCGTCTGGATATCCTCGCCGTACAGGTACACCCCGGTGAGCCAGTCGAAGCGCCGGTTTTTGCCGGGCTTCGAGGCGATGCGGAATTCCTCGCTCCAGACCTCCACGTCATAATCGGCCGTGAACACCGGGTACATCGAGTACAGGTTCATGGGCGTCATGTCGACGTCGTACTCATAGTCCTGACTGTAGCTGTGCCGTCCGGTCACCGAGGTGATGTCGACATCCGTGCCGTGATATTCGGCTTTTAAGATCTGCGCGTTCGCGTCGACGGAGTTCTTGTTGGGGCCGTCCCACGCTATTTCGTTGCGGCCGGTGGCGTAGGGGCCGTCAATGAACCTGTAGACGCCGATCCCGTCCGCTTCGTGCTGCCCCTGCAGAATCAGGGACACATCCCAGGCATCGCTGGGCGTCCATCTGGTGGTGGCGCGGCCGTTGAAATGCTGGACCCGGGTGGCGTCGTCCAGGCTGCCGGGGCTGATGTTTTCCATCCAGCCGTCCGTGGTGTAATTCTGCACCGCCACTTTCATGGCCAGGGTATCCTCCACCAGCGGCAGGTTGACGATGCCGCCCTCCTTGTAGATGGGCACGCCGCCGCGGGAATCCCACATGCCGATCTCGCCGAACACCTTGCCGCCGAACTCGTTGGAGGGGCTGCTGGTGATCACGTTGATGACGCCGGCTTCGGAGTTCCGGCCGTACAGGGTGCCCTGCGGTCCCTTCAGGACCTCGACCCGCTCGATATCGATGAAGTCGAGATTCTGCATCTGATGGATGGGGTAGTTGACGCCATCCACGTATAGGCCGGTGGCCGAAAAAAGAGAACCTTGCATCGGCGAGATGCCGCGAATGGAAATGATGTTCTCCGTGCTGTTCTTCTTGACGAAGACGTTGGGAACGTAGTCCGTCAGCTCATACAGTTTCTCGACATGCCGTTCCTCGACCACGCTTTTCGTGTAGGCGCTGACGCTGCCGGGAATGCGCTGGACATCCTGTGCCGTCTTCTCCGCAGTCACCACGATCGGTTCCAGATAGAACAATTCATCCTTTTTCTCCTCTGCAGCGCAGACCCCGACCGACAGCAACTGCGGCACAAGGACAACCGTCATGCACACGCTCCAACGAATTCTCATTCTTCCCTCCTCTCTTCAGCAGACTTGCATATTGGATGGTTAAATATTTTTAAGGTCAGCTAACACCATACCGTGTTTTTGCATTCCGTTCTGTCATTCCTGGAATATTTTTTTGTCTTTTATGCGCGCCTTGACTCTTCGCGCCGGTCAGGCCGCCCGCATGCTCCAGCCGGCGGCCTGTTGTTGCAGGGTCCACAGATGACGGTACAGGCCACCCTCGGCAAGGAGCCCGTCATGTGTTCCCTGCTCGACCACCCGGCCGCTGTCCAGTACCACGATCCAGTCGGCCTTGCGGACGGTCCGCAGCCGGTGGGCGATGATCAGCACGGTCTTGTTCGCGACCAGGGCATTGATGCCCTGCTGCACGGAGATTTCGTTTTCCGGGTCCAGGGAGGCGGTGGCCTCGTCAAGGAGAATGACGGGCGCGTCCTTCAGCAATGCCCGGGCAATGGAGATGCGCTGTTTCTCGCCACCGGACAGGGTGCAGCCGCCCTCGCCCACCGGTGTGTCGTAGCCCTGGGGCAAGGCAACGATGAAATCGTGGCAGCACGCCTTTCTGGCCGCCTCTTCCACGTCCTGGTCCGTGGCGCCCTGCCTGCCGACGGCGATGTTGTTCCTGATGGTGTCCTTGAAGAGGTACACGTCCTGGAACACCATGGAAATACGGGACAAAATGCTCTCGGGATCGCATGTTTTGATGTCATGCCCGTCGAAAAAAATCGCTCCCTGCCGCACCTCCCAGAAGCGGGCGATCAGGCGGGTGACGGTGCTCTTGCCGCTTCCCGACGGCCCGACCAGGGCGGTAACGCTGCCGGCCGGCGCAAGAAAACTGACATCGTGCAGCACATCCGTGTCCTGATAAGCAAAGCTGACACGGTCAAAGCGGATGTCGCCGCCGCGGGGAGCCTCCCCGGTTCCGGGCAGCGGCCGCTCCCGGCGGATTGCCATGATGCGTTCGGCGCTCAGGGCGGTGTAGCGCAGCTCCGCATAATGGACCAGGGCCACGGAAAGCGGTTCCACCACCCGCATCCCCAGCAGCAGGAACAGCAGGAAAATCGGCAGGGAGAGCTCGCCGCCGACCAGGAGGAACGTTCCCACCAGCAGCATCAGGGTCAGGCCGGAACGCAGGGCGGCGATGGCGATGAGCACGATGGGCACGACGATGATCTCCATGCGCAGCGATTCGCGCTTCAGGCGGGCAAAGGCCTCGCGCAGGGCTTCGAACCGCTCGCCGCCCAGGTTGTGGGATTTGATGTCCCGCATGCCGAGCAGGTATTCCTGCAGGCGGCCGGCGCTGTCCTCCCGCGCCTTGACATGCCGCCCGCTTATCTTCTTCTGCAATCCCGACGACAGCCACATGATGGCGAAACAGACCGGCAGGGGCAGGAACATGGCCAGGGCCATCTGCGGGCTGAACAGCAGCATGATGAAAAAGACGATTATGGGCAGGATGACCGCGCTGACCAGTTGGGGCACGTAAAAGGAGACCGTGGTTTCGACGTTGTTGTAATCGCCCAGCAGCATGGTGGTGAGCGCGGCCGGATCGCGGCTGCCGAAAAAACCGAGCGGCAGCGTGCGCAGGTGTTCCGCCAGCGCGACCCTGCCGACCGCCGAGAGATCGTAGGCCACCATCGCTGTTTTTTCGTGCGCCCGGGCCCGGGCCGCGTATTCCACCGCGATCCATGCCACCAGCAGGCCGCAGATGCCCCACAGTTTCGCCATATTCATCGCTTCTCCCCGGGCATAGGCGAGATACATCGTGTCGAAAACCGCAAAGACCAGCAGACTGGGGACGATCTGGCAAAAGCCGGTGCAGAGGGAAACAAGGCAGGGCGCGAGCAGGGCCCTGGGATTGCCGCCCGTGATGTTGTCCACAAAACGTTTCATGCCGCCTCCTGTATCGCTCCGGTCCGCCCTGCCGGCAGATGCCATGTTTCCGCCTCCGTGTAGGCGTCCCACATGCGCCGGTACAACCCGTCGGCGTCGAGCAGTTCCTCGTGCCGGCCGCGTTCCACGATCCGGCCCTTATCCACCACCAGGATCTGATCCGCCTCGCGGATCGAGGTGAGCCGGTGCGCGATGACCAGCACGGTCTTGCCCCTGATCAGCGAACTGATGCCCTGCTGGATCTGCGCCTCGTTCTCCGGATCGGCGAAGGCGGTGGCTTCGTCCAGCACCAGGATGGGCGCGTTCTTCAGCAGCGCGCGGGCAATGGCCAGGCGTTGCCCCTCGCCACCCGAAAGATAGGTGCCCCCTTCCCCGATCCGGGTGGCATATCCCTCCGGCAGGGCCGAGATGAAATCGTGGCACCGGGCCGCCCTGGCCGCGGCCACGACCTGCTCGTGGCTGATATTCCGGCCCATGCGGATGTTCTCCTCGATGGTGTCGCGGAACAGATGGACGTCCTGAAACACGAAGGAAACCGTGTCCATCAGGTGCGCGGTGCCCATGTCGCGGATATCCACGCCGCCGATGCGCACCGCGCCCGAGGTCACGTCCCAGAAACGGGGGATGAGGTTGGCGATGGTGGACTTGCCGCCGCCCGACGGCCCGACCAGGGCCGTCAGGGTGTTTTCCCCGGCAACGAACGACACCCCGGCCAGGGCTTCCGGCGCCTCTTCCGTGCCGTCCGTGCCGGCATAGGTGAAATGCACGTCGTCAAAGGTTATGTCGTGCGTCCGCGGTTTTTGGGGCCGTGCCGGTTCGGCCACCGGCGCCAGATCGAGCAGGGCGTCGATCCGCTCCACACCCTCGGCAATCATCCGCAGGTTGCCACCAATGTTCAGGAGCTTGAGGACGGGCATCGGCAGGCCCGGCGCCATCACCAAAAAGAGCAGCAGGGTGACGGCGAACGCCTGCGGGTCCGGCTCGCGGCCGAGCAGGTACAGGCCCACGGGCAGGACAAAGGCCAGAATCGAGGACAGGATCACAAAAAACAGGGTGTACGGATGCTTGTACGTCCTGCTGATCTGCACGGCCTGCTCCCGGTAGCTCTGAATGGCGGCATGAAACCCCAAAAAGGAACGGACGGTGATGCCGAAGACCTTGACCGCGGGCATGCCGCGCACGTACTCGACACCCGCCGCATTCATCTTTTCTAGGGCGTCGTGATACAGCCGGGTGTGTTCCTGGGCCGTTTTCCCCTGGAACACCATGCCCTGCATGACGAACGCCGCCACGATGGGCACGGCGCAGGCCAGGGCCAGCCGCCAGTCGAGCACAAACATGGCCGCCAGCATGAGGAGCGGCAGCGCGATCGCGCCGGCGAGGTCGGGAAGCTGATGGGCGATGAACGACTCGATCTTTTCGACATTGACTTCAAGGGTCTTTCTGGTCGTGCCCGTGGATTCCCGCGTATGGAACCCCATGGGCAGCGTCGCCAGATGCTCCGCCAGCCGTATGCGCAGGGTGTACAGAATGCTGAACGCGGCATAGTGGGAGGCGATGGCGCTCGCGTACAGGAAGACCAGGGCGGCAAGAAGGGCAACGAATGCCGCGATCGCCCAGTAGAGCAGCAGATCCACGTCATTGCCGGACGGGTCCGCCGCATTGCGGAGCAGTTCCTGCAAAATATGGTAGGCGGAAAGAAAGGGGGTCAGCATCAGCAGCGAGCTGATGACGGACAAGAATCCGGAAAGGAGGAGCATCCCCCGCTGTGCCCCCGCGATTGCCAGTAACCGGGGAATGCCTGTCTTTTTTTTTGCCATCCGCATGGGTGCCGTCCTGTCGACTCTGGTTCATGGATGGCGGTTAGTAAAATGAATTCGCGGAAGATGCCGTCATGTCGCGAATAAATTATTGCCCTTGCGGAATCTTTCCGGAGGATCCCCGCGCAGGGGGCAATTTCGGTGACAGAAAAAATTCCGCAAATGAAAGAGCGACGGCGGCCTTCATTGTATGGTGCGGTCCTTGCGTTCACAGCGGACGAGGCCGTCCGGAAGCGATACCGGCACACGGCGGCCGGGAGAGCATCGAATCGCCCCGGTCTTCGTCCACCCCAGCCCGACAAGTGGTGCCCCCATGGGCACGCAACCGCTGACACCACATGAAGAAACACCCGTTACATCATCATGGTCTCCGAAACGGCAGCCGTTCGCGGCTGGTTCTTTTGCTGTGCGCGCTCGTGTGCGCCATGGCGTTCGGAGGATGCAAAAACACGCCCGGCAACACCTTTCAGGGGTATGTGGAAGGAGAGTATGTGTATGTGGCCTCGCCGTACGGCGGCCGGCTGCTCACGCTCATGGTGCGGCGCGGCCAGACCGTGCCGCCCGACGCCGGCCTGTTCGGTCTGGAGGCCGTGGAGGAAAACGAGGCGGTCGCCCGGGCGGAACAGGAGCTGGCCGCCCAAAAAGCCGTTCTGGCGGATCTGCGCCTGGGCAAGCGGCCCCAGGAGCTGGATGTGATCCGCGCCCAACTGGCCCAGGCCAAGGCGACGGAGGAACGTTCCGCCAAGCAGCGCCGGCGCGACGAGGCCCAGATCACATCCGGCGCCATCTCCAGGGCGGATCTGGAGGCCAGCCAGGCCCAGCACACCGCCGATGCGCAGAAGGTCCGGGAACTTGCCGCGCAGCTCGCCGTGGCGGAACTGTCGGCCCGCGCGCACCAGATCGACAACCAGGCGGCCCTGGTCAAAAGCGCGGAAGCCACCCTGGCCGAAGCCCGCTGGCGACTGGCGCAGAAAACGCCGGCCGCGCCGGCCGCCGCCTTTGCCCGCTATCTGGTGGTGGACACCCTGTTTCGGCAAGGGGAGTGGATCTCCTCCGGCACGCCGGTGGTCAAGCTGCTGCCGCCGGACAAGGTCAAGGTCCGTTTCTTCGTGCCGGAACAGGCGGTCTCCCGCCTGACCCTGGGGCAACGGGTCCTGGTGCGGATGGATGGCTGGCAGGAGCCGGTCAACTGCCGCATTTCGTTTGTGGGGCCGGAGGCGGAGTACACCCCGCCGGTCATCTACAGCAACGATACCCGACAGAAACTGATCTTTCCGGTGGAGGCCCATCCGGACCCGCCCCCTGATTTCTCCGAAGCGACCGCCGCGACAAACCCCGATGCCGCCGCGCCCGTGCCGGCACGGCCTCCGCTGCATCCGGGCCTGCCCGTGACCGTGGAAGTGCCATGAGCGCCGTGTCCGCTCCGGCCATCGATGTCCGGGGATTGAACAAATTCTTTGCCGAACGGCATGTGGTGAAGGATCTATCGCTCACCGTGGCGCCGGGGGAAATCTTCGGTTTCCTCGGTCCCAACGGCAGCGGCAAAACCACCTCCATCCGTATGCTCTGCGGTCTGCTGACGCCGGATTCGGGTACCGGCACATGCCTTGGCTTCGATATCCGCAGCCAAAGCACAGCCATCCGCCGCCATGTCGGCTACATGACCCAGCGCTTTTCCTTCTGGGAAGACCTGACCATCCGGGAAAATCTCGCCTTCACGGCCCGGGTCTACGACATTCCCGAGCGCCGCGCGGCGGTGGAGCGCGTGCTCGCCGAACTGCACCTCGAAGATCGGGCCGGTCAACTGGCCGGCAACCTGTCCGGCGGCTGGAAGCAACGGCTGGCGCTCGCCGCCTGCATGCTGCACAGCCCGCGCCTCCTGCTGCTGGACGAACCCACCGCCGGCGTGGACCCCAAGGCGCGGCGGGATTTCTGGGACAACATCCACCATCTCGCCGCCGGCGGCATCTCCGTGCTGGTCAGCACTCACTACATGGATGAAGCGGAGCGCTGCCACAAACTGGCCTATATCGCCGACGGCGTGCTGCTGGCCCAGGGCACGGCGGAGGAAATGGTCCGCAGGGAGGCGTTGACCACCTTTGTCGTCAGCGGTGCGGAACCGGCGGCCATGAGCCGGATCCTGGACGCCCTGCCCGGCGTGGACCAAACCGTGGCCTTCGGCACCTCCCTGCACGTCACCGGTCGGGACGGCGCCACCCTGGCCGCCACCTTGGACCGGGTGGCCCACGACCATGACGCCATCCGGGTGACCACCGCCGCCACCGGCCTGGAAGAGGTGTTCATCCATCTCATGAACCGGCCCGATGCCGCCGCGCCTCCCGAACAGCCCGCCGACGAACCGGCGCCGCCGCCATCCCCTCCCGCTTCTTCTCCCGCCGCTGCCGGCAATCCCTTTTCCTTTGTCCGCTGGTGGGGGATTATCCTCAAGGAGTTTCTGCAACTGCGGCGGGATCGCATGACCTTCGGCATGACCATCGGCCTGCCCATCGTCCAGGTCATGCTGTTCGGCTTCGCCATCAACATGGATCCCAAGCACATGGACACCGGTGTGCTGGTGGGGGAACACAGCGAGTTCTCCCGTTCCTTTCTCTCGGCCATGAACAACAGCGGCTATTTCTCTTTTGTGGAGGAACTGCCGGATGAAAGGTCCGGCCGCCGGGCCCTGGAACAGGGCCGGGTCCAGTTTGTCCTGACCATCCCTCCGGATTTTTCCCGGCGCCTGGTGCGCGGCGACCGCCCCGCCCTGCTGCTGGAGGCGGATGCCACCGATCCGGCGGCCTCTTCCCGGGCGGTCGCGTCCATGCGGCAACTGGTCGATTCCGTGGCCACCCGGGATTTTCAGGGACCCCTGGGCACCCTCCGCACCCCGCAGCCGGCCTTTGAAGTGCGGGTGCACAATCTGTACAATCCGGAAGGGAGCACGCCGTACAACATCATCCCCGGCCTCATCGGCACGGTGCTCAACATGAGCATGGTGATGATGACCGGCCTGGCCGTGACCCGCGAACGCGAGCGCGGCACCATGGAAAACCTGCTGGCCGCTCCGGTCAAGCCGCTGGAAGTGGTCAGCGGCAAGATCGTTCCCTACGTGTTCATCGGCCTGACGCAGGTCACGCTCATTCTGCTGGCGGCCCGTTTTCTCTTCCACGTGCCCTGCCTCGGCAGCCTGGCGGCCGTGTATACCTCCGCCCTGCTCTTCCTCACCGCCTGCCTGGCCATGGGCATCACCTTCTCGTCCCTGGCCCGCAACCAGATGCAGGCCATGCAGCTCACCTTTTTCTATTTCCTGCCGGGCGTGCTCATCTCCGGTTTCATGTTCCCGTTTTCCGGCATGCCGTCGTGGGCCCAGCATCTCGGCAACATTCTGCCCATCACCCACTTCCTGCGGCTCATCCGGGGCATCATGCTCAAGGGGGTGGAACTCTGGCAGATGTGGATGCATATCTGGCCCATCGCCCTTTTCACCGTCATCGTCATTGGGGTAGCCGTCAAATGCTACAAAAAAACACTGGATTAGGATTAATCTGCCTTCTGGCGTCCATCCTGCTGTTCTCCGGATGCACGGTGGGGCCGGATTTCACGCCGCTCGAACCGCCCGCAGCCAAGCGGTTTACGGAACAGCAATCGCCGGCGGCCACCGCGGGCATCGCGACGGAGGCATCGCACGGCACGGCTGCGCATGCCCAGACGTTCGTGCCGGGCCTGCCGCCGGAACGCTGGTGGGAGCAGTTGGGCAATGCCGAGATGACCGCCCTGGTGGAACGAGCCCTTGCCCAGAGCCCGGATCTGGCGCGGGCCAGGGCCGTACTGAAGCAGGCCGGGGAGGCGTGGCGGGCCGAAGCGGGAGAGGTGTGGTTTCCGGCTCTGGATTTTGACGCTTCAGCCACGCCCCAGCAGGTCAACATGACCCAAATGGGGTCCTCCGATTCGTTTCCCGCCAGCATGTCCTCCTTTTCACCCGATCCTTATACCCTGTACACGGCGAAGGTCAGCCTCAGGTATACCCTGGATGTGCTCGGTCAGGGCAGGCGGCGTCTGGAAGCGCTGGGCACGCAGATTGCCCAGAAAGAATACGCCCTGGAGGCGGCGCGGCTTTCCCTGGCCGGCACCGTTGCGGTGGCGGCCATCCGCGATGCCGAAACCAGGGAATTGATCGAAACCGTCCGGACCATGCTGCACGTCCGCCGGCAGCAGGTCGCGATTGCACAGGCCAAAGCCGAAACGGGCGGCGCCTCGTCGATTGACGTGAGCACGGCCAAAAACGACCTGGCGCAGCTCGAGGCCACCCTGCCCCCGCTGGAACGAACCTTGGCCGCGAACCGGCATCAACTGGCCATTCTTCTGGGCAGCCCGCCTGCGGAAGCCGGGTTGCCCGAGTTTTCCCTGGAGGATTTTTCCCTGCCCACCCGCCTGCCCCTTGTCCTGCCCGGCGAGGTGGTCCGCAGCCGGCCGGATGTCAGGGAAGCCGAAGCACTCGTCCATCAAGCTACTGCCGAGGTCGGCACTGCCACCGCCGACCTCTATCCCAGCATCACCCTGGTCGGTAGCGCGGGATACAGCGCTGCCCGGCCCATCAAGGACACCCCGGAACTCTTTGTCGATCATGCCGGCGTGTGGAGCATGGGCGCCTCCCTGTTCCAGCCCCTGTTTCGAGGCGGCGCGCTCCAGGCCCGCAAGCGCGCCAAGGAGGCCAGTGCCGAGGAAGCGCATGCCGCCTGGCGGCACGTGGTGCTGCAGGCGTATGCGGATGTGGCGGATTGCCTGAGCGCCCTGGAAACAGGAGCCCGCACCCTGACCGCCGCCGCCGAAGCCGCAAGCGAGGCACGCACGCGATACGTGCTGGCGCAGGGTCGGTATGCACTGGGCGCGATCAGCCTCGCGGACCTGTTGGCTGCCGAACTCACGTACCGACAGATGGCCCAGGAAGAGATCCAGGCCCGTACCAACCGTTTCGTCCATACCCTGGCCCTGTTGCAGGCGACAGCCGCAACCCCGGCAAGCGACCGCGAGCAGCGGCTTTCGCTCTCGTCCGGGATGCACAGGCGTGACGCGATGTAACACCCCTCCTTCGGACTGTGCAGGCGGAAGAATCCGCATCAGCCCAAACACCGTGGCATCTTAGCCCATCAGGAAGAGTCAGATTTTTTCTGCGTTTCAGTCATGCGACCCGACAAGATAACCATCGAGATAACGCCGGATGTTCGCACGATCCGGATACTGGCCGGTGATCAGGTGATAACGACCATGGCAATGGCGCGCGATCCCAGAACCGGATACATGTTTCGGACGCCTGATTCGGCTGGATGGGAAGATCAGTTGCTGGATCTGGTCGAGGACTGCCCGCAAGTGGTCGTCCTGCACGACCTGCTCTGCTCCGGCGAGCAGGATCTGCTGCCCGAGTTGCAGGACACCCTGCAATGGATCGACGAGGAGGGAAAATGAACGGCGGTCAGCGGGAACAGGGAAATATCACCTGGAGGATATTCCCCTGTTCCCGATGCATGAGACAAGAGGTTGCGCCTTGTTGTGTCAGCGTTTCATTGGGACGATAGATGGCGCGCCAGCCTCTTCCCCAAACAGAGAATCGACATGACAGGAGGGATTGCCATTGATTCCGGCAGGACACTTGCATCGCAGACATAAAGATTCTCAATACATGTCGAGAGGTTGGCATCGACCACGGTGCCAATTTTACACGCCCCTCCCGGATGCACCCCCGCGATTTTGGAAAACCAGATATCTTTCGCGCCGGCAGCTTCAAGAATGCTCGTTGCTATCTCCTTTCCTTTGTCGAGCTTTGCCAAGTCATTGACCGACAAGGTCTTTTTTATTTTTCCGGCGGAATCGATCCCGCCGCTGATATCGTCATCTATTTCCACGAGCAGGGAAAGGCATTTGTTCCGGCTAAATATTTTGTTGATTTTTTTGTTGCTCACAATCAGTTTCATATATGCTTGCGGCGGCAACGAAGCGTCCCCGAAAGCGACACCATCGTCGTGCAGCAGTATTCCGGCTTGTCTCGTCACTTCCGCTCCTGTTACGGCACGATCGAGATATCCCACGGCCACCACATACGGATCGACAAAGATGCCTTCTCCGGCTTTCACTCCGGAATGATTCAGGATGACCGGAGAACCAATGCCTCCGGCGGCGACAACAACGACATCGGCGAAAAATTCCTTTTTTGTTCCTTGCGCGGTTATTGTCTGAATTCCGATCACCTTCCCGGATTTGATGATCAATTTTTCGCAATAATGTTCATTGTATACGACAGCGCCACGGTTGATCGCCCTTTTGATCCATACCCTGGCATCCCATCTCGCCCCTGTCCTGTCTCCAAAAAGATATGATGATTGCCTGAATTTTTCCGGGTCCAGGAAGAAACGATCAATATTCTGCCAGTTCAATCCAACCCGTATAGCGGCGTCTCGTATTCTTTTTCCCGCAGCGCCCATTTCGGAAGGGGCAAGCGGCCTGATGATTATTTCATTTTTTACGCTATCGAGTTCATTTTTTATGTCTACACCATATTTTTCGAATAATTTGAGTGGCGGGTCCCAAGAAACGCCTCCATACACCAGAGTGGACCCACCGGTTGTAATGGCGCGGACAATTTCTATCTGAGGCTCGCCCTCTGTTTTCAGAAAAGCATGCGCTCTCTTTTTCCTGCCTCCAAAAAATCTCAGGGGATGGGCAAATGGTCCCCCCTTGGGGGGATTATCCCTTCCCCATTCAACAATCGAGACACGGTAGCCTCTCTCTGCCATCTCCTTTGCAACCGTTGCGCCTCCGGCACCTGATCCCACGACAATAATGTCTTGCTTTTTCATGGCCACACTCCTTTCTCTCCTGCGGGGTTCCCTGAAAAATTGAGGGTTGTCCGTCATGCGCCTGTTGATGCATCGCGGCGCAGTCGTCCCAGGCGTGGAACACCGAGGCTGCCATGTCGAGCCCGGAGAGGGAGGCCGACACCTTGCAGGCAACCTCGGTGTTTTTCAGCGGGAAATCGGGTGCAACCGTCACTCACGGTGAAGGACGAACCCGATGGCATCGACTGCGCAGCCGGCGAACAGCACCGGTTGGCGGAACTGCCGCCTTGCAGGGCGGGGGTCAGGATCAATTCGGGATCAATGGGCGATCCGGGCAGGCTGCACCTGACCGCATCCACCGGCATGCGGATCCTCCAGACGGATCGCCCTCACCACCAGCGGTCCTGACATGGACGATGCAGGGCAGCATGTTCCTCAGGAGCGGGATATGGGTGCTGCACCGCCGCAACAGGCCGTACAACCCACGGCAGTAGCCGTAGGAAACAAGATGAACCTCAGTCACCCGGCTGCTCCAGGAACGGAGCGTCGGCCTGATTTCATTTTGATTGATGCCCCACGGCATGGGAGGGGCGATATAGTGCTTTGTTTTGCCAAAGCCTTTGAGCGTTTTTCGGGCAAACCAGCGCGGGATGGTATCGAATATGAGTTCCACTCCAGGAAAGGAATCCATTATTTCCGCGAGCACCTGCCGGACCGCTCGTTCGTCGAAATACATCAACAGACCTTGGGCAGTGACAAACACCGGCGATTTTTTGTCGACCTCATGCATCCATGCCCGATCGAGGGCGCTTCGGGAAATATGGCGGCAGCGGGCCGAAGGGGCGAGAAATCGTTCCCGCACGGCGATGGCTTCCGGGAGGTCGACGCACAGCCAGCGGACCTTGCCGTCATCGCACCGCTGAAACTGGGTTTCCAGCCCGCAGCCGAGTTCGACCACGGTCGCGCCTGCATGGGCCTGCATCCAGGAACGAACGACGTCGTCGCAAACCTTCGACCGCATGGGATGCGACCCGTCGGGTTTGCCGAAACTGCGCCCGTAGTCGTAGTCAATTGACCTGTATATGCGCAGGCATTCGGGATCGTGCAGAAAACTGTCGCGGCGCATCACCTCGTTCGCCCGGTTGTGCAGCGTCCACAGCATGGTTTCCGGGACACCGGTCAGATTGACGCACCGTGCATCCCTCATGGTTCTGCCCTCTCTCGCTGCACGCGCAGTCATCACGGCCCCGTCTTGTGCAGGGACCACTGTTTGACCCGCTGCTGGACGTTCCACATCTGGTGATACCGGCCCTGCCCTGCCAACAGTTCCGCATGCGTTCCCCGCTCGACCAGACGACCGTCGACAATGACCAGAATAGTGTCCGCTCCCACGACGGTGGAGAGCCGATGGGCGATGACAATCACCGTCCGGTTGCGCACCAGCGCGTCAATGGCGCGTTGGACCGCCACTTCGCTCTCGGTGTCCAGGGCGGCGGTGGGTTCGTCGAGGATGACGATGGGGGCGTTTTTCAGAATGGCGCGGGCAATGCTGATCCGCTGGCGCTCGCCACCGGAAAGGCTGCCGCCGATATCGCCGATCCGGGTCTGGTAGCCCTGCGGCAATCGTTGGATGAACTCATGGCAATACGCGGAGCGCGCGGCCGCCTCGACCTCGCTGTCGCTGGCCTCCGGCCGCCCCATGCGGATATTGTTGAAAATAGTGTCGTCGAACAGATAGACATCCTGAAAGACGACCGAAAGGCAACGCATCAACTCTTCCTGCCGCAGGGTACGGATATCGTTTGCGCCTATCCGGATCAGGCCGGACTGGGGATCGGCATACCGCATGATCAGTTTGGCGATGGTCGTTTTGCCCGATCCCGAGGGGCCGACGAGCGCGGTCAGCGAGCATGGCGGCAGTGAAAAGCTGATCTGTTCGAGGGCCTTGGTCTCCTGATCCTTATAGGAGAAATCGACTCGCTCAAAGGCGATGGAATACTCGTTAGGCTGCTCGGCCTCGGGGTGGACGGGCAGGTCCCTGATGGCGAGCAGTTCCTGGATGCGCTCGAAAGAGGTTTCGACGATATCCAGCACAGGCGTGACATTGACGAAAATCGACAATGGTTCGGATAAACGGCTGACCATCACCAGGAGGGCGGCGAGAACCGGAATGGTACAGCTGCCGCCCAAGACCCAATACGTTCCCATCGCCAAAACCACCAGCAGACCGATCTCCACCAGGGTGGACATCAACAGCGCCGGCAGGGTGGCCTCGATCAGACCATTGGCCTGCGCGGTTCTCAGTGTTGCGATCGAGGATTGCATCCTCGCCGATTTTTTTCCGACCTGGTTGACGGCCCGGAGCACCGGCAGGCCCTGGATATATTCGACGCTATCCGACTCGACATCGGCATAGGCTTGGGCCACGTCCCTTTTCTCCTGACGCGAGGATCGCCGTCGCCACCGGTAAATGGGTACAGCCAGCGGAAAGAGGAGCAAGAGAGCCAGGGCCAGCCGCCAATCGGCCCACAAGGTCCCTGCGATCACGACTATCGGCACGATGAGGGTTTGGAGGATCAGCGAGGAAATCACCCCCATGTGCAGCACGGCGTTATCCACGCAGATGGAGAGGGTCGCGCTCAGATCCCCGGTCCTGTAGCTGTACAAATGTTCCAGGGGCATGCGCCGCAACCGGTCGCCCAGTTTTTCCCGCAGCTGGTGGGTGACATCGACAATGGCGCCGGTGTAATCGAAATTATGGGCCAGCCAGCGGCAGAACAGATCCAGGCAGCCCAGCGCCGCCATCGCCACCCCCCACCATCCGGCTGTCTGCAGATCGGGCGGCGTGGCGAAAAGCGTTTTCAGCAGAGGATAGAAGCAGGTGTACGCACAGCCTTGGGCAAAAAAGGAAAGCGCAAACAGCAGGAGGCTGCGCTTGAGCAGGCCGGCCTCTTCATCGGCGATAACCAGGGCCAGCCTGTACGCTTCGCGCAGGGTGAGCAGTTGTTTTCCGGCATTGTTCATGCGCACACCTCGCCATGTTTGATATCCCATTGCTGCGCGGTCTCGAAATTCAGCCACAAACGGCTGTAGACACCATCCCGGTCGACGAGCTGCTCGTGGGAACCGATTTCCGCGACCTTGCCGTTGTCGAAGACCACTATCTGATCCGCATCCTTGATGGTGGCCAGGCGATGGGCAATGATGAGGACTGTTCGATTGCGCATCAGGTTGGCCAGCGCCTGGATAATCTCATCCTCGTTTTCCGGATCGGCAAAGGCCGTCGCCTCATCGAGGACCACCACCGGGGCATCGCGGAGAATGGCCCGCGCTATGGTGATGCGCTGCCGCTGGCCGCCCGACAGCCGGGTCCCCCTGTCACCGGCCTGGGTCTGGTAGCCATCCGGAAGCCCGATGATGAAATCGTGAATCCTGGCGGCCTGGGCGGCGGCAACGATCTGCTCGAAAGAGGCCTCGGGCCTGGCCATGCGGATATTCGCCTCGATGGTGTCCTGGAACAGGAAGGTATCTTGAAAAACGAAAGATACCGCAGCCATCAGCGTTTCGGGGAGCATGTCGCGGACATCCGCGCCACCGACCAGAATCCGACCGGCGGTGGCATCCCAGAACCGGGGGATCAGTTTGGCCACCGTGCTTTTGCCCGCTCCTGACGGCCCGACCAGAGCGGTCACGGTCCCCGCCGGAGCCGTAAAGCTGACATCTTGCAGGGCGTCCTCCTGCCTGTTCTCGTACCTGAACCAAACCTGGTCAAATTGGACCGATGCATCCCTGGGTTGTTGGGGAGCGCTGGTCTTCGGCAGAACGGGTACACTCAGGATTTCTTGAATGCGCAATGCGCTGGCCTGGGATTTTTTGATGAAATTATTCAGCCACATCAAGGGCATCATCGCATCGGCCATGCCGGTGCTGAGCAGGAGGCCGGCAATCAACGAGGGAAAGTCCAGCCACCCTTTGGCCATCAAGAGGACGCCCACGGCAGAGACAGCAACCAGGGTGGGCATGGGGCTGAGAATCAGCATGCCCAGCCGGGCCGAAACACCGGTGGCGGCAATCCACTTCTTGAGAGCGACCCGATAGCTGGCAAGCGCCTCCTGAAAACGGCGGAAAGACCCCGATCCATCGTCGAAAGTCCGCACCACGGGCATGGCCTGAACGAACTCGATCACCGCCGTGTTGATCCGTTCCTGGCTTTGGGCGTAGTCCTTGCGGAGCGAGACGGAATCCCGCATGACAACATACATCAGCACCCCACCAAGGCAGAGCAGCGCTATGCTGGTCAGGGCCAGCCGCCAGTCCACGATCATGAGCATGATCAGGGAGGCCACCGGCGCCACCACGCTGCGGCCGATAAAAGGCGTGCTGTCGGCGACAAAGGCGTGCAGGTTCCTGACGTCGTCCAGCAGCACCTTTTTCAGGGCTCCGGAACCCGTGGTCACGATAAAACCGAGGGGAACCTCGGCCAAGTGAGCGGAAATCCTGGTCCGCAGTATCTGTTCGAGCCTGAAAGCGCCCATATGCGATGTTCTGAAGGCGGCATTCCGGCAGACAAAAGAGAGCGCGGTACAGAGCGCCAGCAGGGATACCGTGGCGACCGGGGACAAACTGATCCCCACCACCCCTGTGGAACTGTTCATCAACGCCGAGACAGCTGAAGCGAGAAGAACCAGCGCAACAACATTCGCCAAAGCGGCGAACCCCGCGAGAATCATCGCCATCCTCGTTTCACCCGAAACCGGAGCCATGACCGCCCAAAGCCCCTGTTTTTGTCGTTTCTTTTGCTGTGTCATCGCTTTGTCATCGTCTCCCCGGGGACGCACGATCTCACCCAACTCGCTTTTTTCGATTCAGCACCCTTTTCTCGGCGCCTCACGAACAGCGAAGAGCGGATCGGCATCATGTAGAGCATTGTGAAGTCACGATCCTGGTCGACGAACCATCTTCATCTCCCAGCACCATCAACAAATATTGCCAACCGGTATTTTTTAGCGTCAATTAAAAGAATTTGCTAACGCTGCGCGAATTATTCTTGACGGTGAATGAATTTCGGCGGGTGAAAAAGAGTGGAGGGAAAAAGGGAGGGCGACAGCCGATGCTGGAGGATGAGCTGAAATATCGACTAGTTACAGATTTATCAATTGCTTTCGCGAAGGTAATGACAAGGCACTTTCCCGAATTGACTTTTGAACGCCTTGGCGAAATGGCTGAGACTGGAGTACCCGACCTCATAGGCTACTTCACCTACGTTC
>Ga0265295_1001396_pt1 | contig 42553 bp, 38 predicted proteins | sample Munlansysbiofilm_FD_192503 | JGI IMG/M metagenome (GOLD analysis project Ga0265295, IMG submission 192503) | Leachate microbial communities from a municipal landfill in Southern Ontario, Canada - Methane capture system biofilm | ecosystem: Engineered > Solid waste > Landfill > Unclassified ... | reverse complement strand
ACAAAGCGCCCGACCTTGCATCTGTTAAGGCGCTGCTTATTGGCTATGTACACAGAGACGTTGTGTTTGGTCAAGCTGTTCGCGGGCAGCTGATGTATTGTGCAACGAAGGTCAGTCTAGCAAGCAATAGAAACCCCTTAATGAGACGGAAGGGGTTTCTCTAAACACTGCAGTAGTGCATCGCGACTAAGCGCCTAAAGCAACCGCATCTTTAACGATGTACGCAAAGAAATCAGACAAGGCGACCAATTCCATATCATGCAACGCTTGTGCATCGAGGTGAGCAAACTCTAAGCTCGCTAAGGAACGCGTCGCACAAGCATCAGCGACAACAGTGCTTTGATAACCCAAATCTTTGGCCGCACGTACCGTTGCACTGACACACATGTGCGTCATAAATCCGCAAACAATCAGCGATGTACGACCTGATTTCTGAATAAAGTCTTGCAGCGAGCTGCCCGCAAAAGCATTAGGCAAGGGCTTATCAATCACGGCTTCGCCAGCGATTGGCGTCAGCTCAGCAAAGATCTGCCCGCGAGGACCTTCAGGATCAAATAAATAGCCCGGCACCCCGATATGACGTATGTGCGCCACTGGACTACCATGCTGACGGGCTGCGACGAGCAAACGTTGAATTTGCACAGTTGCGGATTCAACATTGGGCAATTTCATATCGCCCATGCGATACTCGTTTTGCGCATCAATAATCACCAGTACAGCATCTTGCCATTGCGCCACAGGATGCTCGCTGCCGGTCAGCTGAAATAACGTTGGAAACTCGCTCATTATTGTTCTCCAGTAGTAAGTTGGTGGTGCCATTGTCGAAGTGACGCCACGCAAATGGAACACCTAAACTTGCAGTAACAGTTTGCATTTTTGCAACAGCGTTAATGAAGGTAGATGAAGACGATGCTCACCAACACATTTGACTGGAATGACATCCGCTTGTTGTTAGTTTTACAGCGCGAAGGCAGCCTACGCGCTACGGCGCGCATTTTAAAAGTGGATGTATCAACCATCAGTCGGCGTCTTAGCGCTGCTGAAGCCACCCTGCAAACACGTTTATTTATCCGAACCAGCAGCGGTTATCAAGCCACCGCTGCTGGTTTAACTTTTTTAGAGTCTGCGCAGACCATCTGTGGCCATATTCATCACATGCTGCACAGCACCCAAAACTCAGCACAGAGCATCAGCGGTACGGTGCGTATTACCTCAGTCGATTTCATTTTCAGTCTATGGCTGGTTAAGCATATGGCCGACTTTAAACAGCATCATCCTCAGATCACCTTAGAGCTACTCAATGACAATCGAGATTTATCCTTCAACCAAAGTGAAGCGGACATTGCCATTCGCTTAGCGCGACCCGAACGTGATGCAGCGCTTTTTATGCGTAAAATAGGTGAGCTGGGTTGGGCTGTGTATGGGCACGCTGCACATCCAATACTGAGCGTAGCCGATTGGCCTGCACAAGCGTGGCTGAGCTATACCGACGATTTAGCTCATGTACCAGAAATGCGCTGGTTACAACAACTCAAGATCCATCAACCCGTAGCGCTGCAGTCCAGCCATCTTGAAACACTGATTCATGCCTGTAAGCATGGCGTAGGCCTCGCCCTGCTACCTTGCATGCTGGCCAACGAAGCAGGGCTTAAACAACTCAGCGAAGAACCTGTGGTATTTCGTGAAATATGGTTATTGAGTCACCGTCAAACCGCTCAGTTAGCCCGTTTTGAAGTGGTTTATGATTGGTTGCTCGAACAGTTTGCTGACCATACCGCGCTATTGCGTGGGGTCACGCTAAACACTTAAGTCAGACACTTTGAGCTGGTGACTCATAACAGCACGTAGCTTCCCAGGCCGTACAGGCTTGTTCAGCATAGGAATACCCAACCTTTTACGCAGTTCTTGCTCTTGGTCGGTATAATCTGCAGTGATCAGTACCGCCGGTAGTGTCTCTGAAAAATATGCGCGCAGCTGCTCGACAACCTGTAAACCAGTAACATTATTATCTAAGTGTAAATCGACAATAATCAGATCCGGAGCATGCCCCTGCAGCGCGGCAATCGAGCTGTTGTAATCACTGGACAGCACCGTGTCGCATTCCCACTGGGTTAATAGCGCGTCCATGCTGTGTAAAATATCAGGCTCATTATCGACCACTAACACCCGCTGTCCGCAGAGCGTATTCGCCAGCGTCGCACGCGGTGTATTGGTCCGCATGCGCTCAACTGGCGCACTCGCTAGCGGAACCTCAATACTGAAACATGAACCGCGCCCGACTTGCGAAGATAACTCGACGCGCGCATCCAAAATACTTGCAATACGCTCAACGATGGCTAAACCAAGTCCCACCCCTTTGCGGCCATTTGAATGGTTGTTACTCAACTGATTAAACTCTAAAAATATTTTTTCCTGCTGCTCTTTTGCAACCCCCATTCCTGTATCCCAAACCTCTAACCGCAGATTGGCACCGCGGCGACGCACTCCAAGCAAAATGCGTCCAGACTCGGTATAACGGCACGCATTGCTGAGGAAGTTTCTTAAGATACGCATGAGTAAATGGTTGTCAGTGAGCGCGCATAAAGCACTGCTAAACACCTTGAGTTGCAGCCCTGCGTCCAGCGCTACCGGTTCAAACTCAGAAGCCAGAGAGTTAAACAACTCATCAATACGGCATACTGCAAAAGAAGGCGTGATGGCCGCCTGATCAAGCCGTGCAATATCTAATAAGTCTGCCAGAAGGTCTTCAGCGCCTTCCAGCGCCATATGCGCACGCTCCAATAAGTGCTTTTCTGTAGGCGGTAACTCACGCTCGCGTAACGTCGACATCAGCAAGCGCGCTGCATTTAAAGGCTGCAATAAATCATGGCTGGCCGCCGCCAAGTATTTATCCTTACTGCGATTGGCTTCTTGTGCAGCATCTCTCGCTTCACGTAAAGCCACTTCAATCTGCTCGCGCCGGCTAATTTCTTCCTGCAAAGATTGGTTACTCAGCTGCAACTCACTGGTACGTTTATCAACTCGTTGTTCCAGCTCTTGATTGAGTCTTTGCAAACGGTGCTGGCTCTTTTTCCGCTCTGAAATATCCGCAACAAACCCTTCTAAAACACCAGGCTCGTCATCTTTTAATAAAATATTCATCAAAACATCAAGCGCTTTACCATCTTTACAAAACAAACGCGTTTCATAACCGCGCACAATCGTTTTGTCGAGTAACTCAGCGCGAATTTTTTTAACTTCTTCAACACCATCAACAAATAAAGTAAAAGCCTCAGCACCACTGACCGCTAGAAACTCTTGCGCACTGGCGTAACCGAGCATGTGAGCTAAAGCCGGATTAACTGCACTAAAGCCACCACCAATATGTGATTGAAAAATACCGTAGGTCGCATGCTCAAACAGCCATTTATAGCGGTTGCGCTCACGCTCAACTTCTTCCAACTGTAAAAGCAATTCGGGGTAATGACTCTTACGCGCCGACTGATCACTTAAGCCTAACAGCCCGGCCAGTACGTGCTCAGAGTGCTTCGCCATACACCACTTCCATATCACGCTGATTGGATACACGCGGATTGGTTAAAATACAGGGATCAACCATGGCATGACGTGATAAAAATGGTATGTCCGAGGTGTTTACGCCATACACGCCGAGGCTGTCATAAAAGCCCACCGCACGCTTAAAGGCAATCAGGTAGTCAATCAAATGCTGGCGAATTTGTGGTGGGGTTAAACCGCGGCAATCAATACCAAAGGTTTGCGCAATAATTTTAAAGCGCTCAGGCGCTGAGTTAAAATTAAACGCCACCACATGCTCAATTAACGCGGCATTGCACTGCCCATGCGGCAAATCTAAATAACCGCCTAAGCTATGCGACATGGCATGCACAGCACCCAAGATCGCATTCGAAAAGGCCAAGCCTGCCTGCATGCTGCCGAGCATAATTTGCTCACGCAAGACAATATCTTCAGGGCTGGCAATCATCTCGATCAAGTTACCGCTGATCAAGCGCATCGCTTCTAGCGCATGATGATCGGTTAGTGGGCCACTGCCAATTGAGACAAAAGCTTCAATCGCATGCACTAAGGCATCAATACCGGTGCATGCGGCTAAAAAAGGATCCATCGTAAAGGTCGTTTCAGGATCGATTAATGACACATCTGGCACAACGGCTTTACTGACAATCGAGAACTTCATCCGTTCTTGTTGATTAGAAATAATCACAAATTGCGACACATCCGCTGAAGTCCCTGCAGTGGTGGGAATTAAAATCAGCGGCGGGCTCGGCAAGCGAATCGTATCAACACCTTTAAACTCTAAAATACTGCGGCCATGCGCAACCACAATTCCAATCGCTTTTGCGCAATCCATCGGGCTGCCGCCGCCCACCGCGACAATAGCATTGCAATTATGCAACTTATAAATATCTGCGCCATGCATCACTTCCTCTACGCGAGGGTTCGGTGATACCTCAGTGAACACATGATAATTAATACCCTGCTCTTGCAAACTGGCTTCAATATCAGCCACCCAGCCTGCAGTTTGCACGCCAGGATCCGAGACAATCAAAACTTTACTGGCACCAAACACACTGACAAAATGACCAACACGGTGCCGGCATCCTGCGCCAAAGACAATTTCTGGTGAGACGAATTTGCGTAACTCGCTGATCGATCGGCTCATAAAGACTCTTCTTATAATTATTGTAAAGCAGATATAAAAGTATAGGTGGTTGCTACACTACTGCCTATACAGCGCACCTGACAACAACTTAGTTTAAGCTTTATAGTCTACTAATACACTAGGGCTTTAAGTACTATCCAAGAGTATAGAAACTGTTATCCAGCGCTATCTTAAAGCTCGCAAAAACTCAAGCCTTAAGCTGATTGAAAAGCTTTTTGGTAGAAATCCAACTCCAGCCTCAGCACTTGCGCAAGGTTTTCAGCTTGGCGAAAACCATGTCCTTCATCCGCAAAAACATGGCATTCAACCTTAATTCCACGAGCCTCTAACGCGGCAACCATCACCGCAGTTTGCTCTGGGACAACGACCACATCACGACCGCCTTGAAAAAAAATCACTGGCGTTGCGATTTGCGCGACGTGTTTTAACGGCGCGCGCGCAGCAAACTCATCTGGAGCACCGAGTAACCAATCTAAATAATCACCTTCAAATTTGTGCGTCATTCGGCGTAAGGCCCAAGGATCACTCACACCATACAAGCTGGCAGCTGCTGCAAACTGCTGACTGGCGGCGACACAGAGCAACGCCGTATAGCCACCGGCACTCGCGCCACGCACGCAAACTTGCTTCGGATTCACCCAGTCATTTTGTATCAAGTGCTGAACCAGCGCGCAGACATCTTCAACTTCTACAATACCCCATTGATGGCGTAAACGCTGACGATACTGGCGACCAAAACCTGTGCTGCCGCGATAGTTAAGATCAGCTACCGCAAAGCCACGCTGCGTCCAAAACTGAATGCGCGAATCAAACACTGGGTAGCACGCCGATGTCGGCCCACCATGTAACAACACCACTAACGGCGGGCGCTGGCTCTCTGCCAAGACACAGCGTTGATTACACGGCGGATAAAAAAACGCATGCACAGGCTCATTATTCGCACTTGGAAAACAACAACTGCTCGGCTGAGAAATATCATCAAAACCAAGCGCAATCGCTAACTGAGTTAACACTTGAACTTGCGCCGTTTTCCGATCAATCGCCAACACAGCAGTGCCTTGCGCAACGTGCGAAGCAATGCAATAGAAAAAATCATTATCCATAGCCAGATGCCGTAACCGACTGTAGCTTTGGGCCAGTCGTTTGATAATGCGTTGTTCAGTAAATGAATACACGGCTAAATGACCAAAGCCGTTATATAACCAGCTGATTAAGTACTCATCATCGTTCAGCGCGAGATAATTACAACCGCCCAACTGCCAAGGCGCACCGGCGTAGTCCGCCTCGATCCCTTGCAGCTGTTTAAACTGCCCATCATGATTCTCACGCCACAGCTGCCAATAACCTTGCTGATCACTCAGCGCAGTGATTCGATTGTGTTGATCAAATAACGGTTGTTGCACAGCTGCACCACCCTCGGCACCCGCTAAACAAACCGCCTCGCTCCATTCACCTGACTGCATTCGCTGCGCGTAGCAGAGTTGCGTTTGCGTCCATGGTTGATCTGGTCTTTGCCACTCAACCCAAACTAACCGCTGACCATTAGGGCTGAGTCTGGGCGAGGCATAAAAATCACTTCCTTGTACAAGTACAACAGGCGCTATACAGGCTTGACCGGCTGCACCGCTTAAACTCACAGTGACGATACGGTGTACCACTGCATGTTCAGCATGCTCTTCTTCAAGGACAATAATGCTCTGTGTGAGCGGATCAAATTGCATATCCGCATAGCGGCAATCATTGCGTTGCGTCAGTTGCTGTGGCGCGCCCTGCCACGTTTGTAGATACAACTGCTGATCGGCTTCATTGACAAAAACCAGACCATCCTCAGTCAGACAAAATGAGCTGCCGCCATATTCATAGACGCGGCTGCGCACTGAGAAACCAGCGGGGGTAAACAGCTGCACAGTTTGGGTGGCACGATCAAATCGGTACACTCGTGTTAGCGCGGTTTGCGGATCAGATTCTGACCAAAATACAGATCGCGCAGAGACCTTTAATTCATTCAGGTCTCTGCCCGCTGCCGCTGCGTGCTCTGCACTCCACTGACTGGACCAAAAACCCGGTGCACAAGACGGCGACTCGAGCATCAGCTCTCAACCTTTGATAATGATGTTGGACATTTTTTCATTACGATAGACCATTTGCTCCACACCCAGCGGTGCTTGTTCTGCCTGCTCGCGTGCCGCCAGAATGATCCCATGATGCTCGGACTTACTGCACACAGGGTCGGTGTTACTGGCATCACCGGTCAACATAAAGGCTTGGCAACGGCAGCCGCCAAAGTCTTTTTCTTTTTCATCACAAGAACGGCATGGCTCTGGCATCCAGTCGAAACCGCGAAATTTGTTAAAGCCAAAGGACTCTTGCCAGATGTGCTGCACGCTGTGTTCTTTAACATTGGGAAACTTGATTGGTAACTGTCGTGCGCTGTGACACGGCAACGCGGTACCGTCTGGAGTGATATCTAAAAACAAGCTGCCCCAACCATTCATGCAGGCTTTAGGGCGCTCCTCATAATAGTCAGGAGTAACGAAAATCAGCTTACAAGGATGGTTTTCTGCCGCGAGCTTCTCGCGCCATTTCTGCGTGACTTTTTCCGCGCGATCCAGCTGCTCACGGGTGGGCAATAACGCTGCGCGATTGAGCTCTGCCCAACCATAAAACTGACAGGTGGCCAGCTCAACAAAGTCGGCATCCAGCTCAATACACAGCTCGATAATACGGTCCATTCGATCGATATTGTGCCGATGGGTGACGAAATTCAGCACCATCGGATAGCCTGCGGCTTTCACCGCTTTGGCCATCGCTAATTTCTGCGCAAAGGCTTTTTTTGAACCGGCCAACATATTATTGACCTCTTCATCGGCCGCCTGAAAACTGATCTGGATATGGTCTAAACCAGCATCACTTAATTCAGCGATGCGCTTTTCAGTTAAGCCAATGCCTGAGGTGATTAAGTTGGTGTAATAACCTAAATCACGCGCGGCTTTGACCAACTCGGCCAAGTCTTGACGCACCAAAGGTTCTCCGCCGGAAAAACCCAATTGCGCCGCACCGAGCTCACGAGATTGGCGAAACACTTCAATCCATTGTGCGGTGGTCAGCTCTTCACCACTGCGGGCAAAATCCACTGGGTTCGAGCAATACGGGCACTGCAACGGGCAGCGATAGGTCAGCTCAGCCAGCAACCACAGCGGTGGCGTTACGCTGGCAGCAGGGTTAGCAACACTCAAGCCAGAACTGTGCATGTGCCACCCCCATAAAGGTCAAGATATCTTCATCAAGGCCAGGCACATCAGGAAACTGTGTCTGCAGCTCATTAATAATGTGTTCGATACTGCGCTGACCATCAACGAGTTTTAAAATATGTGCGGCGCTGTCATTCAGTTGAATCATGCCTTCGGGATAGAGCAAGACATGGCAGTTTTGCACCGGTTCCCATTGCAAACGAAAGCCTCGGCGAATGCGTAAGCGGTGCTGAAGATTAAGCTCTATGTCACTCATACACCCAACCCTCTGTGCCAAACCTGTTGCTCAGTCACGGTGTGATATGGCGGGCGTTTCAGCTCATAAGCCATACTCATCGCATCCAACATGCTCCACAACACATCAAGTTTAAATTGTAAAATCTCGAGCATGCGTTGTTGCGCGGCGAGCGTAGTGTAGTGCTGCAAAGTGATTCTGAGACCGTGCTCAACATCGCGCCGTGCTTCGCTGAGACGCTTACGGAAATAGTCGTAACCGCTGCTATCAATCCATGGGTAATGCTGCGGCCATGCATCCAGACGCGACTGATGAATATGTGGCGCAAACAACTCCGTCAGCGAACTGCTCGCTGCTTCTTGCCAATTCGCTCGGCGGGCGAAATTAAGATAGGCATCCACCGCAAAACGCACGCCGGGCAAGACCAATTCACCGGACAAGACTTGCTCGCGCTCGAGACCGACCGCTTCCGCCAGACGCAACCAAGCTTCAATCCCACCTTCGTCACCCGGCGCGCCATCATGATCTAAAATGCGTTGCACCCACTCACGGCGCACATCACGATCAGGGCAGTTGGCCATAATCGCGGCATCTTTCATCGGGATATTGATTTGGTAATAAAAACGATTGGCCACCCAGCCTTGAATCTGCTCACGGGTGGCCTGCCCGTTGTGCATAGCGATATGGTAGGGGTGATGAATATGATAATAATCGCCCTTCGCGCGCAGCGCCTGCTCAAACTGCTCGGGGGTCATCGCTTGCTCGCTCATCGCAGGCTCCTAGAGTTGAATACTCATTCCGTCATAAGACACTTCAACACCGGCAGCATACACTTGCGCGCGCTCGGCTGAGTCCTCATCAAGAATAGGGTTGGTATTGTTGATATGAATTAAAATGCGCCGTGCGTCAGGGTAGTCCGCTAGCACTTCGAGCATGCCGCCTGGGCCACTTTGCGCAAGGTGGCCCATTTCGCTGCCCAGCTTGCTGCCAACACCATAGACTTGCATTTCATCGTCACGCCAAACCGTGCCATCAACTAATAAGCAATCAGCATTGGCCATAATGCGGCGCAGATTGTCATCCATCTCACCCAGTCCTGGTGCGTAAAAAACTGTTTTACCGCTGCGCGTATCTTCGACCAGCAAGCCAATATTATTGCCTGGGTGCGGATCATCACGGCGCGGTGAATACGGCGGTGCATTACTGCGCAACGCCACAGCAGTGATACTTAAGGCTGGGCAAGCAGGCACGGTAAAAGCGCTGCCATCAAGGCTGATCAACTGGTGATTAAGACCACCGCTCCAGTGCGCCAGCATATTGAAGATGGGAAAGCCTGAGGTTAAATCTTGATGCACCATGTCGGTGCACCAGACGTCATGCGGACAACCTTCACGCAAGGTCAGTAAACCGGTGACATGATCGATTTGGCTGTCGAGTAAAATAATCCCTGCAATCGCGGTGTCGCGTGCTTGACGCGCAGGCTGCAAGGAGGGAAATGCTTCGATCTGACTACGAATATCGGGCGAAGCATTGCATAAAATCCAGTTAACACCATCATCACTGATAGCGATCGAAGACTGTGTACGTGGCACAGCATTTAAAGTGCCTTTGCGTAATCCATGGCAGTTATGACAATTGCAGTTCCATTGCGGAAAACCACCACCAGCTGCTGAACCCAATACTTGAATATACATGATGTTTTTCCTTAGTAGCCCCAGCAGAGCTGGGGCCTGATCGTTAAATGTTTAACATGAAGCGTGATGTATCAACGATTCGCGATGTACATCGTTACTTCAAAGCCAATACGCAGATCATTAAAGCTAGGTTTAGTCCACATGATTGATTCCTCTTTCTTATTAAGACCGGGCAATTCCGGTACCTCTATTAATAGCGTTGTTGCACTGTAGAAAAAACGGTACTTTGGGACCGTTTTTTGTTGCCATTGGTCGCACTCTGTTGAAGCACAGCCAAACACGCAATTTAAAGCAAAAAAAACGCAGCCACCTGGCTGCGTTTCGACTAAAACTAAGTAAGTTGTGCGGGGGCTGCCACCTTCAAAAACAAGGGACCTACTCGTTCGTCGATAAAGTTCGCATCCTGTTAAAGACACAAACATCACGGAGTCCTTACAACGCTGTGCCTGCGCGAATGGAATAAGGCAAGCACAGCTTTACAACACCTCAGCCGCTTAGAAGAAACCTAAAGGGTTAACGTCATAACTGATCAGCAAGTTTTTAGTCTGCTGGTAATGGCTGAGCATCATTTTGTGATTCTCACGACCGACACCAGACTTCTTGTAACCACCGAACGCTGCGTGCGCTGGGTAGAGGTGGTAGCAGTTGGTCCAAACACGACCGGCTTGAATGGCGCGCCCCATACGGTAGGCACGATTAATGTCACGCGTCCATAAACCAGCACCTAAACCAAATTCGCTATCGTTGGCGATTGCCAGTGCCTCAGCTTCATCTTTAAAAGTCGTGACGGCGACCACTGGTCCAAAAATCTCTTCTTGGAAAACCCTCATTTTGTTATGACCTTTAAGCAAGGTCGGCTGAATGTAGTAACCGCTGGACAAATCACCCTCAAGGTGCTCAATTTTACCGCCGGTTAACAGCTCAGCACCTTCTTCTTTAGCAATATCCATATACGACATAATTTTTTCAAACTGCTGAGCTGATGCTTGTGCGCCCACCATCGTTTCTGTATCCAATGGATTACCGCGACGGATTTGCTTGATCTTCTTCATGACCACTTCCATGAAGGGCTCATAAATGGACTCTTGAATCAGTGCGCGCGAAGGACAGGTACACACTTCACCTTGGTTAAAGAATGCCAGCACCAAACCTTCTGCCGCTTTTTCAATAAAGGCCGGCTCTGCATTCATAATATCTGCAAAGAAGATATTCGGTGACTTACCACCCAGCTCCACCGTGCTCGGAATAATATTCTCTGCTGCACACTTCATAATGTGCGCACCGACTGGGGTTGATCCGGTAAAGGCAATTTTTGCAATACGCTTGCTGGTGGCTAAAGCTTCACCCGCTTCGCGACCAAAACCTTGGACAACGTTTAAAACACCCGGTGGCAGCAAATCACCAATCAGCTCCATTAAAACCGTAATGGAAAGTGGCGTTTGTTCAGCTGGCTTCAAAATCACGCAGTTACCCGCCGCCAACGCTGGCGCCAGCTTCCATGCGCCCATTAAGATCGGGAAGTTCCACGGAATAATTTGTCCGACCACACCCAATGGCTCGTAGAAGTGGTAAGCCGCAGTGTGTTCGTTGATCTCGGCTGCCGATCCTTCCTGAGCACGTAAGCAGCCGGCAAAATAACGGAAATGATCAGCCGCTAAAGGGATGTCAGCATTCAGCGTTTCACGCACAGGCTTACCGTTATCCCAAGTTTCAGCAACGGCTAATAACTCAAGATTTTCTTCAATACGATCAGCGATTCTTAACAGTACTAGCGCACGATCTTGTGCAGAGGTTTTACCCCAAGCCGGCGCTGCCGCATGAGCTGCATCTAACGCTAAATTGATATCATCAGCGGTTGAGCGGGGAAACTCACCGGCAACAGCACCGGTCACTGGCGTGGTATTGGTGAAGTACTCACCATTAACAGGCGGCACAAACTGACCACCAATATAGTTGCCGTAGCGAGGCTTAACGGTGAGTAAAGAACCTTGCGCGCCTGGTTGTGCATATATCATGAGAGTATCCTTTTTTATTCAATGCCTGCGCCAACCGCGGGCAGGTGATAATTCGATAATAGCGACTCTCCCCTCACAGCCGAATCCACCCAACGCACCAAAGATCTAGTTATTTAGAACTAGATAGAACGCGCTTGTAAGATAGTAGGTTGGTCTTCAGGCTGACAGTTTACGCATGTCTGGCTAAAGCCCGACCTACACGCGGTGTGTAGAAACAACAAAACCGGGCAAGCCGGTTTTGTTGTACACAAAGAACACTCAAATAATTACTGGGCGTGTTCTTTTGGCAGTTTAAAAGTCCAGACCATGCCGCCTTGGTTGTAGTCTTTAACCCGCTTAGCCACTTCACCGCCCCATAACGGCACCGCGCCACCCCAACCGGAAACAACACTGATGTATTGCTCGCCATCCATATCCCAAGTCACAGGTGAGCCGAGTACACCCGAGCCGGTTTGGAACTCATAGAGCTTTTTACCGGTTTTCGCATCAAAGGCCATTAAGAAGCCCTCAGGGTTACCGGTAAACACAAGGTTACCCTTGGTCGCCAATACACCACCCCACAGTGGGGAGTAGTTTTTATAACGCCAGACTTCTTTACCGGTTTTCGGATCAATGGCTTTTAACACGCCAATATAATCTTCATTCAACGGCCTGATGGTAAAGCCTGCACCTAAGTAGGCCGCGCCTTTTTTGTAGGTCACACCTTCGTTCCAGATGTCCATCCCCCACTCATTGACCGGCACATAGAACAGGCCAGTGTCTTGACTATAGGCCATTGGCATCCAGTTTTTCGCGCCTAAGAAAGCCGGAGCAACAAAGACTGAGCTGCCTTGTTTACCCGCACCCGGTGCGCCTGGACGATTGCTCTCGTCATAGATTGGACGGCCATCTTTATCCAAGCCTTTAGCCCAAGTAATCTTGTCGGCAAATGGGAAGCCACGAATAAATTTGCCGTTGGTGCGATCCAGCACATAGAAGTAGCCATTACGATCTGCGGTCGCCGCGGCCTTAATAGTTTTGCCGTTTTCTTCATAACTAAACGACACCAGCTCGTTCACACCATCATAATCCCAGCCATCATGTGGCGTGGTTTGGAAGTGCCATTTAATCGAGCCGTCATCAGGATTAAGCGCTAGCCGTGAGGAAGAAAACAAGTTATCACCTGGACGCATATGCGAGTTCCATGGTGACGGGTTACTAGTACCAAATAATAAAGAATCTGTTTCAGCATCATAGGAGCCGCCTAACCATGGCGCTGCACCCCCAGTTTTCCACAAGTCACCCGGCCAGGTTTTACCCGCTTCACCGCCAGAAATGCCACTCTCAATTTTCTTGCCGTCTTTCCAAACATAACCCATATGACCTTCAACGGTCGGGCGCGTCCAGACCAGATCGCCATTCAATGGGTTATAGGCCTCAACTTTACCGACAATACCGAACTCACCACCTGAAACGCCGGTAATCAGCTTACCTTTAACCACGATCGGTGCCGCCGTGATGGAATAGCCAGCTTTGTAATCCGCAACGGTTTTGCGCCATACCACCTTACCCGTGATTTTATCAAGGGCGACTAACTTGGCATCCAGCGTACCGAAAATAACTAAGTCACCGTACAAAGCCACACCACGGTTAATCACATCGCAACACGGCATAATGCCATCAGGCAAGCGGGCATCATACTGCCACAGCTCTTTACCGGTACGCGCATCAACCGCGAACACACGTGAATAGGAGGCGGTGACATACATCACGCCATCTTTAATCATCGGCTGTGATTCTTGCCCACGCTGCTTTTCACCGCCAAAAGATAAAGCCCAAACCGGACGCAGTTGTTGCACGGTATCGACGTTGACTTTGGCTAAGCTGCTATAGCGCTGCCCCGCCAAGCCCAAACCATTACTGACAATCTGCTGAGTCGTATTGGCATCGTCTAAAATTTCTTTATCAGTGACCGCTTGTGCAGCGGTGCTGTGCAGCAGCATTGCGCCGCACAATGCAGATAGAGCAAACATTTGATGCAGTCTTGTACGTTTCATTATGGCCACCTCTACAGCGTTATTATTATGATCGGGAAATAATCCCGAACCGATATAGATTCTTAGCTGCAGCAGGCTCAACAACAATTGACCTCAATGCCTAGTTAACACCTACGTTGGTCGTAACACCTCACCGCATAACACACCAAATCCGGTTACTTAACCAGGTGCAGAATTAGAAAAACCATAGAGCGCAGCGACTTAATCGCTGTAATCATTCAACTTTAGTCAAATGAAGCTGTACCGCGTGCGCAAGGCTAAAGTTCTAATCTGTTGGTCATAACTAAGCATGGGTTAACACTCGCATAAAGGATAAAAAATAGGCTTCACTCAACAGGAGGAATATCAGTGAAGCAGTCCACTCTTTTCGGTTTGATCATGTGTTTTTTACCGATCACCGCACTCGCTAGCGATCCTATTAAAATAGGTCTGAATTTCCCACGTACAGGCAACTATAAAGCAGAAGGTCTGGAGCTGATGCAAGGCTCGATGCTGGCCATTGAGCAAATCAACCAAGCGGGGGGCGTTCTTAATCGACCATTACAACTGCTGACAAAAAACAGCGCCTCGCGCGCTGAAAAAGCACGGCGCAATGTCGAGGATTTCTTTAGCAGTGACACTAAAATGATTTTCGGGGGAGCCTCCAGCGAAGAAGCCATTGCCGCAGGGCGTCGCGCTAAAGAGCTGGGTTTGCCTTATTTTGCGGTACTCAGCTACGCCAATGACGTCACAGGCCGTGAAGGGCATCGCTATATTTTCCGCGAATCAAATAATGACTGGATGAGCGCACAAGTATTAGGTGAATACTTGTCTTGGCATATGCCGCGCCAGCGCTACCACTACATTGTCAGCGATGATACTTGGGGGTTGAGCATGGAAGCAGCGCTGCGCTTAGCAACCGGCAGCCAAGACCGCGCCAAGCATAGTTTTACCCGTTTAAAATCAGTCAATGCCAGCCATGCTGACTATAAAAAAGCACTAACAAAAGCTGCAAAAAGCCAAGCCGATATTCTGGTCTTAGTACTGCAAGGTCGAAATGTTATGCATGCCATGCGGGTCGTGTATGCGATGGGTTTGAATGACAAAGTACAAATTATTATTCCCAATTTAAGTCGCACGCTGGTGCAAAATATTGGCCCACAAACTATGGCAGGCGTGATTGGCACACAAGCTTGGACATGGCGCGTACCCGCCATGGAAAACAGTGAAAAAGGCCTCGCTTTTGTGCAAGATTACACTCAACGCTACGCTGAATATCCAGGTAGCGCCGCGGCTTCAGCCTATAGCGTGATCTATCAATGGGCTGACGCGGTGCAGCGCACCCGCAGCTTAGACAGTGAATCGCTTATTAAAGCGTTAGAAGATCACCGCTATCAGCTGTTGAAAGGCCCACAGCAGTGGCGTGGTTTTGACCATCAAAACATACAAGATATTTATGCTATCCGCGTTAAGCCACGCACTGAAATCATGCAGGATCCACTCAAACAGGATTATTTTGAAATCATCCATCGCATGCAAGGTGAGCATGCCGTGCAATCATTTGATGACTGGCAACAAGAGCGCGGTGAGCATTTAGCGCTAGATTGATCTGCCTCACTCTGTAACAACCTCAAAGGTTGCTTGAGCAATACTTGGAGGTTGTTACATGCTGGACGCTTACCGGACTGACTGTTCTGCTTATTCTTGGTCGAGGCGCTGCCACGCCTGCTGCTCATATTGAGGGTACAAGTGGCTGACAGTGCGGATCAGCTCATAACGGGTCAAGCTGACCTGGGAAAAGCGCTCTGGAATCGGCATGCGTAGCACTTGATTCATATCCTGTCCAGTCTGCGCCGCTTCACGCAGCGTCGTATCCAGCCAGGTTAAATAATCACGCATCTGCGCAAAGGGTTGCTGATCGGCAGCAAGCGGGCCATGCCCCGGCACAATCAACTTCCAAGGTAACTTTTGCAAGGTATCAATATCAGCCAACCAAGCGCTCAAGTTCGGAGTATTAGGTGTGGCTAAGGCGCGCTGATAAAAGACCAAATCCCCAGCAAATAAGACGCCCGTACGCTCATCTAAAATGGCTAAATCAGCACCCGTATGCCCAGTCAAGCTCAGTAGTCGCAAAGGATGACCGCCAATATCTAAGACGCCTTCTTCAACGATTTGCGACGGTAACAGCACTTCGGTACCACGCATCCAATCACCGACCACGCGATACATGTTTTCCGCCATATGATCACCTTGCTCTTGCAACAGCTTTTTAGTGCCCGCTAAAGCGGCAATCGGCACATCCGCAAACGCTTGGTTACCTAGCACATGATCGGGGTGATGGTGGGTCAATAGCATTTGAATAACAGGCTGCTCAGTGACACTGGCAATGGCCAAGCGAAAAGATTTGCCATAAGCAAAGGATGGACCGCTATCAATCACCACCACGCCTTTATCAGTCACAATAAAAGCCGCATTAACAATATTACCGCCATTGCTCAGACTGAAATTATCCGTTGAGCCTTCAACCAGCCAGGTATTTTCAGCTATCTTTTTCGGGGTTAATTGGTAGTTCGCGTAGGTTGCAACGCTAAAAAAACAACTGCACAGCAGTATCAGTAAACAACGCATAACATCACCTCAATCAACAAAAAATACGCGGTTAAGTGGCAACTGGATACCTCAAAGGACTGCGCCAAGCACGGCGATCTATCGAATATGCGCAGTAAACTCATTACCGTTGTTATCGCGCAACCACAACTGCGTGTCTTGATGGCCTTTAACGCCTAAGGTAATGGTCGGGTTCTCACTCATCGCAGAAAACACATCTAAACGCGCCAGCACCGTTCCAGACATATCACGCAGTTCAGCTTGGTTGATATAGAACTCAGGAATCGAATCGACCAAGCCGTTATCCATCGGATGCGAAACGCTTAAACGTAAACGGCTGTTATCACCGGCATTAAAGCGCGCACCTAATATTTCGCCCAGATGATCCTCCCAGCCTTCCTGCGCTCTGACCACGCTCGGCGCACTGCAACCACCACCCGCCGCCTCAATGCGCGCCGAGCCAACATGCCAAATACCATCATCCATTAAAAATGCCGCACGAATCGGCGTGGCTTGCTCCACACGAATACGCACCGCTAGAAATTTTTCTAATTCAGCACTGGGGTATACATTAAGCACTTGCGGGATGGGATTGAGTTCAGCCCATAGCATGATTTTTTCGACACGACCCTTTAAAGCCCGCGCATCGATTTCAACGGGGACTTGCCGCGCATCTTCAGCAAAGGGCGGCACACTGACTTGAATCGCGTCGTCAAAGACAAATTCAGCATTGTTGAGCAGGCGTTCGTGAAAATACTCCCACATCACTGAAGGTTGTGGATCACCCTCAACCGCACTGGCCCAGCATGATACGAGGGACAAGACTAAGGCACAGACAATACGCTGTTTCATACCACCTCCAGCTTTACACTATGTGGAATTACTTTTGTATTTAAGTTATTGGTACATCTCTGGCGTTTCATAACTTAAATGGTATTTCGCATACAGCGCCTGCATACGCCCATCTCGAATCATCGCTTCAGTCAGAGCTTCCACGGCATAGGCCAACTGGCGATTACTTTCATGCACCGCCATCCCAACTTCCCAAGTCGACTGCCCTAAATTGGGATAGGCTGCATCAGATTTTTTCAGTTGTGCGTCGTGTGCTTGGCTCAGCAGCCATTCCAGCTCAGCGCGCATCGCCATCACCGCATCCACTTTGCCCTCTTGCATGGCGGCAAATGCCGCAGTCGGGCTGACAAAGTGCCTAACATTACTGCTGAGGCGCCCAGCAAAAGCGGTTAACAAATAAAACGAGGGCACTGAATCATCTTCAACACCTACCGGGTGATACTGAAACACACCCACTGTCTCCAAGCTTTTGATGCGGCGTCCATTATATACGGTGAGCCAGCGCTCACGCTGATAAGGGCCAAACATCACCACCAACTCGTTGACCAACTCACCCAGTTCATTACGGCGATACGAAAACTCACGGTCATACGGCACACGCAGCATTAAATCTGCACGTATATCCTTGCGTAAGTAATGACCGCGCCAAATAAAGTTACGCAAATCATCATCGATTTTTTCGCCAGGAATAACCCAGAGCAATTCCAGTGTGACGCCCAGTTCCTGCGCAATCTGCTCAGCCAGCTCAACATCAACGCCCTTAGCCTGACCATCAACACTAAAACTATAGGGCGCAAAATTTTCGTAGACGGCCACTTTTAATGTGCCTGCGGCGATCATGTCATCGTAGGAGCGCACTTGCGTACTCAGACTTTCCGCGCACAACTGCGAGGCCAGCGAGACGCTTAATAAGGCACACAACGCGATCAGGATTCGACGCATCATCATTACTCCGGTACAGGACGGCTTTCGATGTAGGTGCGAATCGCCCACAGTGCTTCTTGGCTTAAGTGTTCAGCCATTTTTGGCATATACACCGCACCATTGCGCACCGCGCCATTGATCACGCGCTCTTTAAACCACTCGTCACCTGAAATATCCGCATCTAACAAACGTAAGTCTGGAGCAATACCACCCGACTGCGCTTCTAAACCATGGCAACGCGCACAGTTCTGGTTGTACGCCGATGAGCCGATCTCTACAGCCAAGGCATTTTGTTCATCATCGCCACGGTAAGGGTTCTCATCCACCCACTCTTCCCCCAACAATCTTAGATCGCCGGTATTCACGCTTTGCGGCACGACATCACCATGTGCATACAGGGCTGTAGAAAAGCCTAAGCATGCTGCAACTAAAGCACCCAAAACTGTATTTTTCTTATTCATCATTTCCACCATTATTTAAATGTTACGCAAGGCTCTCGCCGTTCATATAAACACTGGCTTTAATCTTAGAAATGTCTCACTCAGACTAGAACGCTGCTTTAGTTGTCGGCAACCACACCCTTAGTACTAGGTTTAAAGGCATACAAAAGAGTGGTTTTAGAAGCACTGCCAATTGAGCCACCACCTGGGAATATTTCCCGCCGCTAGCGGGATATTTTCCGTATCCATAAACCTTGCACTTTCCCAACATGGACACCGTCAATGCGTACATCAATGGCGCAAGACTCACAACATGCAACCTATGGGAAGTAAAGCAATGATAAAAAAACAATTACCCAGCTCTGCAAAACCCTTGGCCATCGCTGTCAAAGGCTTAATTCTTGGCGCAAGCTTGCTCGGCTCAAGCCTTAGCTTTGCAACATCTGTGACCTGGGAAGATATTGCGCAAGATCACCTCACAACCAGCAACGTGCTGCAATACGGCATGGGCACCAACGCACAGCGTTACAGCCCTTTAAGCAAAATTAACGAAGACAACGTTTTCAAGCTGACACCGGCTTGGACCTATTCTTTTGGCGATGAAAAACAACGCGGCCAAGAGTCTCAAGCAGTCATTCATGATGGCATTATTTATGTCACCGGTTCTTACTCACGTGTTTGGGCTCTGGATGCTAAAACCGGTAAACGCCTATGGAACTACAGCCACCGCCTGCCAGACGATATCCGTCCATGCTGTGACGTCGTCAACCGTGGTGTAGCGATCTTCGGCGATAAAGTGTTCTTCGGCACACTTGATGCGCGCGTTGTCGCACTCAACAAAGAAACCGGTAAAGTGGTTTGGAACAAGAAGTTTGGTGATCACGCTGCGGGCTACACCATGACCGGCGCACCGACCATGGCTAAAGATGCCAAAACAGGCAAAGTTCTGCTGATTCACGGCAGCTCAGGTGATGAGTTCGGCGTGGTCGGTAAACTGTTTGCGCGCGACCCAGATACCGGTGAAGAAGTGTGGATGCGTCCATTCGTTGAAGGCCATATGGGGCGTTTAAACGGTAAAGACAGCACGCCAACCGGCGATGTAAAAGCACCTTCATGGCCAGATGATCCAAATCACCCAACTGGCAAAAAAGAAGCCTGGAGTCAAGGCGGTGGAGCACCATGGCAGAGCGCAAGCTTTGACGCGGAAACCAACACCATTATCGTTGGTGCCGGCAACCCTGCACCATGGAATGGTTGGGAGCGTACCGCTGAGGGCGGCGATCCAAAAGATTTCGACAGCCTCTACACTTCAGGTCAGGTCGGCGTTGATGCCACCACCGGTGAAGTAAAATGGTTCTACCAGCACACGCCAAACGATGCGTGGGACTTCTCAGGTAACAACGAGTTAGTGCTGTTTGATCACAAAGACAAAAACGGTAAGGTTACCAAAGCCACAGCGCACGCTGACCGTAACGGTTTCTTCTATGTGGTGGATCGCAACAACGGTAAGCTGAAAAACGCCTTCCCATTCGTTGACGGTATTACTTGGGCGTCACACATTGACTTGGAGACTGGTCGTCCAGTTGAAGGCAAAGGTCAGCGTCCAGAAAAACCACTGCCAGGCGAGAAGCGTGGTAAGTCAGTCGAAGTATCTCCACCGTTCTTGGGTGGTAAAAACTGGAACCCTATGGCTTACAGCCAAGATACCGGTTTGTTCTATGTGCCAGCCAACCACTGGAAAGAAGATTACTGGACTGAAGAAGTATCCTACAAAAAAGGCTCTGCTTACTTAGGTCAAGGCTTCCGCATCAAGCGTCTGTTTGATGACCACGTCGGTATCTTACGTGCGATGGATCCAACCACCGGTAAAGTGGCCTGGGAACATAAAGAGAAATTACCATTATGGGCTGGCGTATTGGCCACCAAAGGTAACCTCGTGTTCACCGGCACCAGTGATGGTTACTTCAAAGCCTTTAACGCTAAAACCGGTAAAGAGCTGTGGAAATTCCAAACCGGTAGCGGTGTTATTTCACCACCTGTGACTTGGGAAATGGATGGTCAGCAATACATCGGCGTGACCTCAGGTTACGGCGGCGCTGTACCACTGTGGGGCGGCGACATGGCGGAGTTGACCAAGCCTATTGCACAGGGCGGTTCATTCTGGGTGTTCAAATTGCCCGAGTGGGATAACAAATAATAGCCCAACGACTATTCACTTAACACTCACCGCAGCTGTGTTCGCACAGCTGCGGTTTTCCTGAGGTACTGTGTATGCAACGCCATATTTTATCTGCTTTAGTTCTGGTCATAAGCACCGGCGTTTGGGCCAACCAAAACGACGTCCCTACGATCAACGGCTGTAAGCTCGAACCCTCCAGCAACTGTGCGGGTATGGATCTACGTAAAGCCGATCTGAGCAACATGGATCTACGTAAAATCAATTTCAACGGTGCAAACTTATCCGGAGCAAATTTACGTCATACGCAATTGGATTTATCTACCATGAATAAAGCCAATCTGTCCGACGCCAATTTAACCCGTGCCAGCTTGCAGCAAGCCAGTATTCGTGGCGCAATCCTCAACAACACCAAACTGATCGCTATCACCGGCTGGGCGTTAATGGCGCAGGGCGCGCAGGGAAAAAATACTGATTTTAGCGGCGCTAATTTAGATTTCGCACGTTTCTCTAGTGCGGATTTACAAGGCGCTAACTTTAATGCCGCCAACCTAGAAATGGCTTGGCTGACCAAAACTGATCTGCGTAAAGCCACTTTTATTGATGCCAATATGCAAGAGTCCAAACTCAGTGAAGCCAATATGGCCAAAGCCAATATGACTGGCGCACGACGTCATTATGCAACCTTCTTAGGCACCTTCATGGAAGGCTGTACTGCATGCCCGCTCGATTGGTCAAAGAAATAACTCTGATACAGCTAATAGCGCTGAATCCCGCTCTTATTAGCTGGCTTCACCGATGCGCAGCACGCCGGTATCAATGGCTAAATGGACCAGCTCTACATGCGATCTGACTTGCAACTTATGCTTCAATAACGTCATGTAATTGGACACTGTTTTATTACTGATACAGAGCTTTTCAGCAATTTGTCGGGTCGGTAGGCCACGTGACAACATCACAAAAACTTCCATTTCTCTTGGCGTCATGCTTTGTAAACGAGGATCCATCGCATCTTGCGTATACTTTTGACTGGCAAGCTGGGTGGCCAATGTTTGCTCAATATACATGTGACCAGACAGTGTACGACGCACCGCCTCGATCAGCACATCAGGCGAAGAACTCTTGGTGATATAACCCGAAGCACCAGCATCCAAGGCTTGGCGAACCAATGATAGCTCATCATGCATGCTAAAAAAAAGCACCGGTAACTGCGGTAAACGTTGGCGTAGGCGTCGACAGGTTTCTAAACCGCTGATGCCCGGCAAACCGATATCAAGTACCACCAGATGCGGCGCCAAAACAGGCACTAACTGCAAGGCATCTTCGCCACTGCCTGCCTCATCGACCTGCACCTCAGGCAATAAAGCTTTGAGTAAACTGGCATAGCCTTGACGCACCACAGCATGATCATCAACCAATAATATTTTCATTGCTTTCACCTGCTAGCGGTAAGTAAAGATAAATACTCCAACCACGTCTCAGACGCGCTTGAATATGCAACTGTGCGGATAAAGTTCTCGCGCGCTCGGCCATTGAACGCAGGCCTAAGCCTTGATTTTGCACGACTGAACCGATGCCGTTATCCGTGAGTAGCAGGCGCAAGGCACCCTCTTTGTACTGCAACCAGATATGCACCTGTGTCGCTTGCGCATGACGACTGACATTGGTTAAGGCCTCTTGCAAAAAGCGATACAGCTGATTTTTTTGCGCCACAGTTAGATCAGGCGCAACACTTAAAATATGTAAACGACAGCGGCTACCATGACTTTTCTGCCAGTGTTCTTGCAGAGTACCCAGCATTTCGACAACGCCGAGGTGATCCAACATGGCCGGGTATAAATCACGCACTAAACAGCGAAAGCCGGTTTGTAATTGTCGTCCATGCTCTTCTAATACTTGAGCGACTGTGAGCACTGTGTTCGGCTGCTCACGCATCACTTGCAGTAACTTAATTTGCGCGCGCATACCCGCCACGTACTGACCTAAATCATCATGCAAGGTCTGCCCCAGACGGCTGCGCTCAGTGTCTTGTAGATTTAACAGCGCACGGGTCAACTGGATGTTTTCTGCCTGAGTAGACTCTAAAGCCGTGGCCATTTTATTAAACTGTTCGGCTAAGCGTTCGGCCTCAAGTACAGGGTAGGTTTGTAAACGCACCGCCAACTGGCCCTCACCGATGCTTTGCAACGCCAGCAACACATCATCCAGCACCAGCAAACCACGGCGCACGGCCCAGCGAATGGTCAGCAAGGTCAACAGCAGCGCTAAAGCAAACACACCGAGCAGCTGCACAATCGAGTCTTGGGCTTCTTCAACCTCATCTTGCGGGTCAATCGCCAGCAATAAAGTGCGCCCGTCCGCCAATTCAATGCGATGCAAAGGCGCTGGCTGCGGGTACAGCAATTGAGTTAAGCGATCATGCGTCTGCGCTGCGCTTAAACTGCTGCTTTCACCTGCCGCCACCAACTCCAGACGCACATGCCGTAAATACCCCTCTAAGCGCACAAAGCGCTCAGGATCATGCGGGGCAGCTTCAGCTAAATAATCGACCAACACTTGTGCGGCATCTAACTCACGCTGCACATCGGCTTCAGCCTGGCGTAATAACACCGCTAAACAGACGCTGACCACTGCAGCAAAGAACAGCGTCACATAGACATTAATCCGCCATAACGCCGACATAGGCATGATCCTAGTTTGCTAAAGATTACTTAACAACAAACTCGCCTTGCATGCCTTTGCCTTCAAGACCTTTACAGTAGAACGGGAAACGGCCAGGTCGAATCGGCACAAAGAACATCTCTGCTTGCCCTGCATCTTCAAACTCAAGCTCAGTCAGCATGATGGCTTTGATTTCCATGCCGCCGGCTTCCACTTTGCGTAAATAGATGGATTGCATAAACTGCGGCGCTTGAAAGGCACACTCTTTTTGTCCGTTAGAAATCACTTTTAGACGGTAAGAGCTGCCCGTGCTTAATGCGTATTTTTTTTCTGAAAAACTGTAATCGCTTTGCTCTGAGCCCATCACCAAGTCGGGTAAACGCTCTGGTTTGGTGGTCAGGTCTCCAGCGGCTTTAACCGTATCAATACCCACCATACCGCATACCAACACGGCCGCTAACGTTGTCGCTTTTAAAAAGCTCATAGTCTGTCTTCCTAGTTATTTTTATGACCAGACCATGCTAATCAGAGCGCAATCTAAACAATCTCCTACCTTGGTACTGGCTAGTTGGTACTTTCTACATATTCCTTTCGCGACAGACTGTTCCTATGCTGGTTTTTAATTAGCGAGGACGTCTTTACTATGCGCACTTTAATATTTCTAATCAGTCTAGCCTGTACTTCGGCCAGCTACGCAGCAACCGAGACCACAACGAATCTTGAGATTGCGATTGGCTATTTAGCCTATCAACCGGCACCTCGTCCTTTACTCTCTAATGTCATTCCAGAACCCACCGATGCTGGCTTGCGCGGTGCAGAATTAGCTCTCGTAGATAACAACAGTACCGGGCGTTTCCTCAAACAAAATTACAGTCTGAGCAGCCACAGCTCTGCTAGCGCCGAGCAGTTACTGGCGGCAGCCATCAAGCAGCATGACGCAGGAATACGGCTGTTCGTAGTCAATGCGCCACAAACAATTTTACGGCAACTGGCCACGCAATTACCCGATAGTTTGTTTTTTAACGCAGGCAGCGCCGATGATGAGCTGCGTCAGTCCGCTTGCATCAGCAATGTGCTGCATACCCTGCCGAGCGATGCGATGTTAACCGATGCCTTAGCGCAGTTTATGGCGTTGCGCCAATGGCAACGCTGGTTGTTAATTGTTGGCCAAGCACCTGAAGACATCGCCTATGCAGAAGCATTACGTCGCTCAGCCAAACGCTTTGGCTTAACCATCGTGGCTGAAAAGCATTGGGATTTCAGCAGCGATCAGCGCCGTTCCGCCAGCGCAGAAATGCCGCTATTCACCCAAAGCAAAGACTACGATGTGGTGGTGGTGGCCGATAAAGCCGGGGATTTTGGTGAGTACCTGCCTTACAACACCTGGCTACCACGCCCGGTGATTGGCACCCAAGGTTTAACCCCTGTGGGCTGGCATAAAACCATTGAAACCTATGGGGCGGCACAACTGCAAAAGCGCTTTGAAAAGCATGCCCAGCGCTGGATGAACAGTGTCGACTTTGCCAGCTGGATTGCGGTACGCAGCATTGCCACAGCAGTGACTAAACTCAAACATGCCAACCCTGCGCAGATCCGCGCATTGGCACTCAGCGGTCAACTTCCCATCGATGGTTTTAAAGGACGCAAACTGAGCTTTCGCCCTTGGAGCGGACAATTGCGCCAACCCATCGCCCTCGTCCACCCACGCTCACTGGTCAGCACCTCACCACAAGAGGGCTACTTGCACCCCCACAATGAAATGGACAGTTTAGGTTTCGACCAAGCCGAAACCACCTGCCATTTAAGCGACAAAGCCCTGTAACAACGCGCCTAACGCCTGTTGTACGGGTCAACTATTGATAACAATAAGGACACACCATGCGCCGTTTATTACCTTTATCAGCTCTAATGCTGCTCTGCCAAACCAGCTTGGCAGCCACTGCTTACGTTTCTAATGAGAAAGACAACACCGTCAGCGTGATTGATCTGTCCACACAGACCGTAACGGAGACCCTGGACGTTGGCATGCGCCCACGTGGCCTCTTGCTCTCGCATGACAATAAGTTGCTGTATATCTGCGCCAGCGATTCGGATCGCGTGCAAGTAATGGACTTAAGTAACCGCACCATTATCAAAGAGCTGGCCTCAGGCGATGACCCTGAGCAGTTTGCCTTACACCCCAATAATAAATGGCTGTACATCTCCAACGAAGACGACGCATTGGTCACCGTGGTGGATGTCGACAGCAACATTGTCATGGCGCAGATTGATGTCGGTGTCGAGCCAGAAGGCATGGCGGTCAGCCCTGATGGCAAATGGGCGGTCAATACCAGTGAAACTACCAACATGCTGCATTGGATCGACACCGCCAGCAATGAGCTGGTGCACAACACGTTGGTCGATCAGCGTCCACGTCACGTTGAGTTCAGTAAAGACAGCAAACGCTTATGGGCCAGCGCAGAAATCGGCGGCACGGTGACCATCATCGACGTTGAGCAACGTGAAGTCTTGAAGACCATGAACTTCGAAATCAAAGGCGTGCATCCTGACAAAATTCAGCCGGTCGGTATTAAACTCACCGATGATGGCCGCTACGCTTTTGTGGCGCTCGGCCCAGCCAATCATATTGCCGTGGTGGATGCTAAAACCTGGAAGATTTTAGATTATTTACTGGTGGGTCGCCGCGTCTGGCATATGGCTTTTACTCCAGATCAGAAAACGCTGATCTCAACCAATGGCGTCAGTGGTGATGTCTCGTTGATCGATATCGACAGCCTCAAAGTCACCAAGTCAATAAAAGTCGGACGTTACCCTTGGGGTGTTGTGGTGACACCATGAATGCACTGGAAGTCAGCGATGTCAGTTTTTCCTATGGCGCAAGAGAAGTCTTACATGCGCTGAGTTTCAGTTGTCCGAAAGGCCGCCTCACCGCCTTACTCGGACCTAATGGGGCGGGCAAAACGACGCTGATTTCCTTGCTCACCTGCCTTTTTCCGATTCAAAAAGGGCAGATTCATGTCAGCGAGCATGACCTGAGCCGCACTCCACGCTTAGCCTTGCGTGAGCTAGGCGTGGTCTTTCAACAAAGCACCCTTGACTTGGACCTCAGCGTGGAGCAAAACCTGCGCTACCACGCCTCCCTGCATGGCTTCTCTCCGACTGACGCGAAGCAACGCATCAATGATGAGCTGGCACGCCAACACCTCAGTGATCGACGTCATGACAAAGTGCGCCTGCTCAATGGCGGTCACCGCCGTCGCGTTGAAATTACTCGCGCACTCCTGCATAACCCACGTTTACTGCTGCTCGATGAAGCCAGCGTAGGACTCGATCCCGCCAGCCGCCAAGCCTTGCAGGCACATTTGCGCAGCCTATGTGCCGAGCGTGATATTGCCGTATTGTCCACCACTCACTTGCTGGACGAAATCGGCCCAGAAGATCATGTGTTAATCCTTAACCAGGGTGCCTTAGTCGCTAACGGCAGTATTGCAGCGATCCAAGCCCAGTATCAGCAGCAGTCTCTACCGCAGATCTTTGCACAACTGACGCAAAAGGAAGCACTATGAAGGCCTATTGGTATTGTCTCTCAGGTATTTTTTTCCGTGAATGGTTGCGCTTTTGGCAGCAACGTACCCGTCTACTCAGCGCTTTAGTCCGTCCCTTATTGTGGCTGATTGTATTTGCCTCAGGCTTTCGTGCTGCGCTGGGCATCGCCATCATTGCGCCTTATGACACCTACATCACCTATGAAACTTATATTGTTCCAGGGCTGGTTTGCATGATCCTGTTGTTCAACGGTATGCAGAGTTCGTTAAGCATGGTCTATGACCGTGAGATGGGTAGCATGCGTATTTTATTGACCAGCCCGCAACCGCGCAGCCTTCTACTGATTTGCAAGCTAATGGCCAGCGCCTGCATCTCCATCGTGCAAGTGTATATTTTCTTAGCCATCACTTGGGTCTACGGCGTGCAGCCACCTTGGCTGGGCTTACTCAGCGCTTTACCCGCCTTGTTTATGGTGGCGCTGATGCTCGGCGCGAGTGGCTTACTCTTATCCAATGGCATTCGCCAACTGGAAAACTTTGCTGGGGTTATGAATTTTGTAATTTTCCCGCTGTTTTTCCTATCTTCAGCCTTGTACCCGCTGTGGAAAATGCAAGAGGCGAGCCTCTGGTTGTATTGGATCTGCCTGATCAATCCGTTCAGCCATGCTGTCGAGCTGGTCCGTTACGCCTTGTATCTGCAGTTTAATGGCAGCGCTTTATTAGTTTGTGCCGCCACCACACTGATCTGCTTAATCCTAGCGGTACTGACCTTTAGCCCTAAACGAACATCTTTACGTTCGGCCAACGCAAATAACTCCCATGACAAAAGAGCAGCACTTTAGTAGCAAGACATACACCACAATGTACCATTTCCAAAGAGCGCTCTTTTGCATCTAATGAATTCAACGACTGTGAGGAATGATCATGTTCAAATTAGTATTTACAGCCCTCATTGCAACACTGCTGTTCCTTGGGCTAGCCACCAGTTATGCAGAAAACAGTGACCTCTTTAATGAGGACGGCTATCGAAGCACCCAATACCGCAGCCCTACTCCAACGTTTAGTAATTACGCGAAAACCATTGAACCAAGCGAGTTACTGGCGTTACAGAAAAAAGACCCACAACTGCTTTTGGTTGATGTTTACCGCAATCCTTGGCTACGTGGCCAGTTCACTCTGCAGGAACAACACAGCAACCTGCCAAAAAGCTTATGGTTAGCCAACTGCGGCGATGGTTCGCTCAGCGAGGAATGGATGGCATACTGTCAGCAGAATCTTGAGCAAGCCACAGCAGCTAACAAAGCTTATCCCATTGTGTTTTATTGCCGTTCAGATTGCTGGCTGGGTTGGAATGCAGCGAAACGCGCGCACGCTTTAGGCTATAACAATCTGTATTGGTTACGTGACGGTATTGACGGTTGGATGCAAGCTGATTTGCCACTAGAACCTGCACAACCGGTAGCCTTCTAATTATTTTTTGCTCTACCTATAAAAACGAGGTCAAAGACCATGTACAACATATTAATCGCTGACGATCACCCCCTGTTTCGCGAGGCGATTTGCAATGTGATTCGTTCAGGCTTTCCGGACTGCACAATCATAGAAACGGCAGATCTTGAAAGCACACTACTGCTCGCAACCGAGCATGATAATTTGGATTTAATTCTGTTAGATCTGAATATGCCGGGGATGAGCGGCCTCAATGGCCTGATGAGTTTACGCAATGAAGCCCCCACCATTCCGGTAGTGATTGTTTCTGCTGAACAAGATAAGCACATCGTATTGCAAGCCATTACCTACGGCGCTGTTGGCTTCATCACTAAATCCACACCCCGCGAGCAAATGACCGCAGCGATTGCGCAAGTGCTGGCTGGACATGTTTATTTACCGGCGGAAATCATTCGCTCCGAACAACCCAACACCCGCCGCACACCACGCGAAGCCACTATATCACCTGAGCTGTTGCAGGCCCTGACACGCAAACAACTGCAGGTCTTAGAGCGCATGGCTAAAGGTGAGGCGAATAAACAGATTGCCTATAACTTAGATATTGCCGAGACCACGGTGAAGGCGCATGTCTCGGCAATTTTAAGAAAGCTTAACGTGCACAATCGCGTACAAGCTATTCTCTCTGTGGGTGATATTGATTTCTCAACCTACCTGCGCCGCTAGCCTCTTTGTCGGGCTAAAACCACGACCTACCAGTTGTGCAGTAGAGGTTAGCGCTCGTTATCCAGCAAGTGGTTCATTGCTGTTTTCAAGCGCATCGGCTTAACCGGCTTATGCATCAACGTATGGCCGAGCTCACGCATTTTCTGCTTAAGCTCATTACTGTAATTGGCCGTAATCATCAGTGTCGGGATAGGGTGAGCCCGCTGTTGGTTGATGTTGACGACCACGTCGACACCGTTGACTTCATTGTCTAAGTGATAATCAACAATCAATAAATCGACACCTGTTTGGAACCCGCCAACCTGTTCAGCTAAATCGTCCTCTGATAAGCCGGTTTTCACCAGACATCCCCAGCCTTCAAGTAAAGTACGCATCGCCATACAAATCGCCACATCATTGTCCAGCACCCATATACGAGCGCCATTCAGGCGATCTAAATAATAAGACGGCACCTCTATCTCAGGTTGTGATTGCAGCTCGTCAGCGCGCGCTAAAGGCACTTCGATAGCAAACACAGAACCTTTACCCACTTGCGATGACACGCGAATGCGATGACCTAAAATGCGGGTGATTTTATCAACAATCGCCAAACCTAAACCTAGTCCTCGATCTTGTTTTAAACGCTGTACATCACCACGCTTAAATTCTTGAAAAACCTCTTCTTGTTTATCTTCTGCAATACCAATTCCAGTATCCCAAACTTCAATAGAGACATGCTCCGCATAGCGGCGACAACCCAACATCACTCGACCGCTCTCGGTATAACGAATCGCATTGCTCAAGAGGTTACGTAAGATGCGCGCCAGCAAATGAATATCGCTTTTTATCAATACGCTGCTGGGGACAAAATCCAAACTTAAACCAACGCTTTTAGCCACTTGCTGGTATTCCACCGCCAAGTTGTTTAACAGCTCATGCGCGGCAAACGCTGACACATCAGCCTTGATTACCCCTGCATCAAGCTTGGAAATATCCACTAGCGTACACAGTAAATTCTCAACATCTTCCAGCGAGTTACTGATACTTTTCACCAAGATTGAACGGTCAGCTGAGTCTGGGCGCTCGGCCAATGATCCGGTAAACAAACGCGCCGCATTTAAGGGTTGTAAAAGATCATGACTGACCGCGGCTAAAAACTTAGTCTTAGATAGGTTGGCCTCTTCCGCCTCACGTTTAGCGTCACGCAGCCGCACTTCCACTTGCTTACGCACTTCAATCTCTGAGACCAGTTGTACATTGAGTTGTGTCAACTCGGCCGTACGCTCACGCACGCGGCCTTCAAGGCTTTGGTAGGCTTGATGCAATGCTTCTGCTGTTTGTCTACGCTCGGTGATGTCACGCACCAGCACAAAAATACCGGCAATTTCACCATTGCTCTGGCGATTGGGCACGTAAGAGCGCTGCATAAAGCGGGTTGTACCTAACACACTGGACTCTGCTACATCGAAGGTTAGGCTCTCGCCTTTTAACGATCGATTAATATAAGGCTCCAGCCGAGTAAAGTGCTCATCGCTGTGCGCTTCACGCAAGCTGCGCCCTAAAATACTGCCCCGCGGCCAGCGATACCATTCTTCATATACTTTGTTCGTAAACTCATAGGTAAAATCATTTTTCACATAGGCAATCATGGCCGGCACGTGGTCTGTAATTAAACGTATCCAGTTTTCACTTTTACGCAACGCTTCGGCATGTCGATAACGCTCGGTAATATCAGTAAAGGTATTAACAAAACCTGCTGACGGTAGCGGATGAGTCCGAATCTCAATGACCCGTCCATCGGTTAAGCGCTGTTCTTTTTGTAATAAGGGGACACCGTTTTCATCAACACTCTGTGGGGTCAGCAAGTGGGTAAGGCTATGACCCATCACCTCGGCAAATGAATGGTTAGTTTCTATCGGTTGCAAGTCACACAACTCTAAAAACCGATGGTTCCACAGTTCTAAAAGCCCTTGTCCATTCACCATCGCCACGCCCTGCGATAAGTTATCCACGGTTTGCTGTAACAAACGCATTTTTTGCGCTAAAGCTTGCTCACGACGCTGTGCTTCAGTGTGCTTGAGTTCAGTAATGTCGGTGTACAGAATAACCAAACCGCCCTCTTGAGTCGGTCGTTCGGTGACTTGTAACCAGCGCCCAGTGCGTAAACGGTACAATAAACGCTGCCGTCCGCTGCGTTGCTTCTCGACGATCAGGCCAGTGCCTTCGATAAACATTTTGACTTCACTGAGGCTCGTACCCACATCAATCCGATAAGCGCTTTTATCCCAGAATTTTTTAAAGTGCCGATTAAACAAAACAATACGCTGCTCTTTATCAAACAGGACAAAGCCATCGCTAATGCTTTCAATCGCATCAATTAAATGCTGATGGGCAATTTCTGCAGTGTGCCGTGCGTCGCTGAGCAACGTGTTGCTGTTCTTCAAATCAGCCATGGTTTGATTCAGCGCATCCGTGCGTTCACGCACTTGTTCTGCCAGTACTACAGAATGACGAAACGCCGCATAAGCGTCTGAGTTTTGCGAGGAACCTGACTCGACTCGCTCCACTAAGGCGGCATTAATACGTCTGAGCTTAGTATTTTCCAGCTGGAGCACGAGTAGTTGGGCAGAATGATCAGCGCATACCATATTTTGGACGTCCAATAGCGACCCCAGTAAAAGTCTGATTGATATGCATGCCGTTAAACTGCTCGCCGTAGGTGTTAAAACCGATCACATGCTGCTTTTGCAATACTGCTTCGATAACCTCCTGCCCACCTTTTCTATCAATTTCTAAGCGGCGTAGAAAACAATCACAACCAATAGTGATCAGCAACTCACCTAAGCGTTGATTAAGCCCTAGAAACAGCTGATTAACATTATCCAGCAAAGAGGTGGTGTTCATGGCGGTCAACACAATGCCGTTTTCCACCGCGCAATAAAATGTCAGGCTATGGTCTGCATTGGTCTTTTGAATCGCTCGAGGATAGTAACGCTCACTGATTTTGACTGCCAATGGGTGACTGGCAAACAGGTGCATATCCAGCTCATCTAAGTGACGTCCAATTAAGCGTGCATACTCTTTGGCCGCAGGCTCTGCATTAAACTCAAGTACACGGCGAGAGCCGCTGTCCACTTTAGTTACCACTAACTTTTCTGTAGAGGGCTGCAAGTGGTGAGTAGTAAAGACTTCAAAATCTAGATGGGTGTTAATTAACACGACCACAGCCGAGCCATTATGAAACTTGCCATCATAGTAAACATGGGTATGGGTTAAATGATTATCATCGCCAGCAGAACCACCAAAGTGCGGAATATTACCCAAAGCAGCACTGAGCGCAGCCAATACCACTTCTTCACGACTGGATAAGCCATCCAACAAAGTTAAAGCAAAACTATGATCTTTAATCGGTGCTAAAGCATTACTGCGGCAATCACTGACGAGGTTTTCCACCAGCTCTTGTGCGTCATATAAACTGAATCGCTCCATTTCATCGATTAATACGCTGGCTACGGAAAAGTGCCGATGATCAAAACCTATCGCACTAATACAACCCCTCCCATAACCTTGAAGAGTAATTTCACCAGCAGTGGTACAACCGACTAACGGTACGTCGCCAAAACACTGCTCTAAGGCCGTTGATAACGCGGCCAGATCATATTCGGCAGAACAAAAAAACAAAACAAATCCTAAAGAAGGATTTAGTAACTGACGTGCTAAATCCTCAGCGACCTCTTGGGTAGGCTGAGCATACGAAAAAGCGGCTGTAATACCTTCATTATCAAATGACAACTGTCCTAGACTCATAACTCACCTGTTTATTATGACTCTATTTTAAAAGCATCCTCACAGAGACCTATGCCTCTTCAGTCGCGAGCATGACCTACTAAAGTAGCGGGCACAAAAAAGCCAGAAGACGTCTGCTCTTCTGGCTTGGTTTTACCGCTGGCGTATTACCAGGTCAAAACAGCACCGACCGCAAAAGTATCGGTATCTTCATTGACTGCGTTATTACCCTTGTGCCCATCAATTTCAAACTGATTGTATTCAGCCACTAACTTTAGGTTGTCATTGATATCGTGGAATAAGGCAATACCACGTGTTTCATAATCAGCTCCAGTGGCGAGACCAACACCACCCACCACTGATCCGTTACCGTCATCTTTGGTTTTGCCATAGCTTAAAGCAAGACGGTTTTTACCAAAGCGATAGGAGCCTTGAGTCAAGTAACCTTTACTATCAATATCGCGTAACGTTGCGTTACCCGCGTTATTAGTGAAGAACGGATTAATCCCTTTTGCGGTAAAGCCTGAGCCGCTGACGCTAAAATTACCCATTTTTGCTTGTACGCCATAGCCCAAGCCTTTAGACGTTACATCTTTAACAGTGTTGTCAGTGTTCTCTGAGGTTTGATAACCACCATTGAGCCATGAATAGATTTTCGCACCACCAATATCAAACTGGTAGGTTACTTCTGATTCAAAACGCGGACTCTCTTGATAAGCTTTACCTAGAGCACTGCTATCGTTGGTATCAACAGGGTCCATAATACCGACAGCCACACGCAAACCACTCATAACTGGCGAGCGATAGGTGATCTGTGACGTTGGGAAAGGATAGGGGTAGCCACTACCGATATTACCAAAAGATACACCACCGCCATCAACCAAGCCGAGGGTGTCACTGACTTGACCATAACCGGTCAACAGCTCATCCAGCAAAATATTAGAGCGTGCAAATAAACCAAAATCTTTACCAATCAGCACTTCACCCCATTCGCTATTGCTGACCGTACCGTAAAACTGGCGCACATCGATAGCGGTTCCTGTACCGTTATCATCACTGTCATTGATCGTCACCCAAAATGAAGCGCGTGCGCCCAGGGTTAAACCGTCAATTTCCTTGCCCATATTGAAACCAAGATAGTTGGGCAGGAAACCCATTTTAATACGCGACTGGCGGCGATCAAACTTATCACCCGCACGGTCAACATCGCTGTTTACATAAAACGCATTCACATAACCATCGGTCGAGAAAGTTGTGTCGTCTTTATCATAAAGAACGATGTCAGCGAGAGCAGGACTGCTTGCTGTTGCGATAGCGCCAGCGAGGGCTAACGGCATAAAAATATGTTTGGCAATTTTGTTGTTATACATAGTCTTCTCCACAGAAATGGAACAACTGACCTATCAGTCGCTTCGGTACTGATTATTAGAAGCTATGCTCTTCACTAATACGCCGCTTTAGAGGGTAATTAACAAGACTTACTAGCCAATCCTTTAGCGAGGGATTAAACAGACCAATAGTCTCGACCCAAAAGAGTTAAAAATAAGTACAAATACTGATTAAAAATAAAAAATAAAATCACGCACTGCAGTGCTTATAAAACAAACAATGCTTTAGAAGCAATTCATAAGTAGGGTAGATATTAAAATATAAAATATTCAGAAAGTGCTAATTATTAATAATTAGTTTAAAAGTTTTTATTTAATACACAACGATAGAACGTCAAAAAAACAACGCTTGTGATGCTTATACAATTGCAGGCTGATTACTCAAGACAAACCACTGGGCATCATTTTGGATGGCTTTATAATAGCTCTCAATGTCAGCATCAGTGAGCAACCGTGCAGCATGTGCTTCCTCCTGAAAGCCGGACGCTTGCCGCTGCTCGCGCCAGTGCCTAAAGAGCATGTCACTCAGCGCCTCAATTCCAAAAGTTTGCTGTTCAAGCTGTTCCGCTTGCAACAGCAGATCAGCGCGCAGCCGAAGTAAAGATTCAGTCAGCCGCCCCTGAACATCATTTAAGCACTGCTTAATTTCATCCAATATCTGGGCTGCACTAATCTTGCTGGACTGTACAGCACAGACGAGCCCTGCATACTCTGCACTGGCAGAAGGCATCACAAAAACCACGTAACACAGACCACGTTCATCACGTAAATGCCGTTGTAAAACGCTCTGAAAATAACGAGAAAACACCTTATTAACCAACCGCATCTGATCTTGCTGAATACGCGATCCTGACGGCCAAGACATCTGTACGATGAGCAAGGCATCCTCGCTACCGCTGTCGTTCAGCTGCGTCCAACCTGAGCAATATGGCGGTGGCGATGCACTAGTCGACCACGCCTGTAATCTCTGTAAATAACGCACATCAAGCTGATCAATAGCAAGCGGCGCACCTAGCCATAAAGCACTTTGCGCCTGATTAGCCAAGGTCACTATTGGTGTCGATACGGCTTGACTCACACCGACCAAGGCGGCAGGCAATCGCTGCAATAACCGCCGCAAAGCAAAATGCCCGCTAAAGCCAGTCGGCTCTTCTACTAGGGGTTGCTCAAGCATAGCTAGCACTTGATTCAAGGCCACTGGCAAATACTCTGCAGGCCCCATCAGCCGCAAAAACACATGTCGGTGCAGGCACACCACTTGGCAGCGCACCGCGTTATAGCTCAACACCGCCAATAGTGGCGCGAGTCGAGCCTGCAAGCGCGGAGCAACGTCTTGAGGGTGAGTCACCGACCATCCCCAGTAGCAGACAGCTAAGTCGGGTGAAAAAGACACCGGCTGGTGCTGAACTAAAGCACCACAGGGATTTTTTTGTACGTCACATACCTCTGCAACAGAACGCTTTAACCCACACCAAAAGGCAAATTTCGGCACCGCAACGATGGTATCTGTACGAGGATCCTCAACCCTCTCAACCTGTAACGGCAAACCCTTATTGTAAGAACATTCAAGCCTCTGCGGCCCTGCCAGCACATGCATAAAAGCTTGACTCAAGATCACCTCAAGCACCTTATCCAGCGTAACCAGACAGCTTGCCGAGAGGCCTTGCAACGGCCAGCGCGCCAAGAGTATCTGTTGTGCTTTACATAAAGGCTCCGCCATAAACCAGCGATTCACTTGCGCTTGCTGCTCATACGCTTGCTGTTCTACGCAGCGTAATTGTTCACGCCATTGCCTCAGCCACGCAAAGAAAGCTGGCACTAAAAAAGCGCCATGCCCATCGGTAAGCAATTTAAACTCTATGCTTAAAACACCTTGTTGTTGTCCGCTATAAGGCGCACGCACGGCAATCCCAGAACACCAGCCCTGCTCTTTTGCATAACTTAAAAAAGTCTGACCGATGCACACGGATAGGGCGTGCTGCATTTTTTCAGCCAACTCTATAAGTCCTGAGCCACTATGGTTAATGGGCACATGCAGGACCATATAACGCTCAGACACCGGCAACCACAGTTTAAGTGCTGAATGCTTAGGACACTGTATCGGCTTTAATGGCGCAGCATGACTATGACGCACAGTACTTGTTAAAGGCTGCAAGGCGCTCAACAGCGCTGTTTTCCAGCGACTCCAATCATGAGGAATAACGACAACAATGTTTAATTTACTACGCAGATAAGCGGCTTGATGAAAAGCCGTCAGCTCGGCCTTAAAACCTTGGTCTTCGATACTTAAGCTCTGACGGTTGCCTGCATAAAAACGCTGCAATGGATGCGCCGCCGATAAGCACACGGCCAACGCTGCATCCATCAGAATCTGCGGGGCCTGGCAATACAAATGAAACTCCTCATTGATCACCTCACGCTCAGAAACCAGCATTGCCTCTTCTAAGCGTGGTGACACCAACATGTCGACTAAACGCTGTATAGCCTCAATAAAGAGTGGCGACTCAACTTGGAAATGAAACAGGGTTTGCAGCGCTTGAGTTTGTGCATTGACCTGCCCACCATTGCGCTGCACAAACGCCATTAAGCCATCATCAATCGCATAGTTTTGACTGCCACGGAACACCAAGTGCTCTAAGAAATGCGCCATCCCCAAATATGCTGCAGGCTCATCATGACTCCCGGAAGACAGACTCAGCGCCAAAGCACATTGCTGCGCACCAGCCGCTTGCAATACGGTTAATTGACAGCCTTCGGCTAACGCCATTTCCCATAGAGGATCAGTCAGTGAGTCAATATCGTGCATATGTACCCCTTAGCGTGAATGGCTTACACAATCCACAGCCCAGACGAAGAATGCAATAGTGCTTTAGCACAGCCAGAACTGACACCATGTGTGCAGCTTACCCAGCTCTGCAACACAGCAAAAGCGCCCTCATATGTATAAAGCCATACCAAACCGAAGTCTTAATTCGAAAATATTTAAAAAAACACCAAAGTAGTATTCAAACAACAGCCATCCACTCGACACACTGCGGTTGCAGTTCAAATAACTAAACACACTCCCCTAATAAACATAAACAGTGAGTAATCTATGAATAAAACACTAACCGCGCTTTGCCTGACCGTTCTTCTTAGCCCTGCGGCTTTTGCCGAACAGTGGCTCACCAGCCTTGAAACAAAAACGCCACAAGAAGGCTATGAGCTTGCGATAAAAATGTCGCGAATGGCTGTTAAACACACGCAACCCTCTGCTGAAAAGCGCACGGAAGTACGCGCCAAGTATGAAACCAATGCCGACAATTTAATGGCCGCAGCGCAAGTTGTCGCCACCAACTATCAAACCGTTGCAGCCGCCAACAACTACTGGAAAAAATAAACACAGCGCGCCACATCCCGCCAATAGCGCTTTATGCAAGCTTTCATCGGATACAACATAAAGCCTATTGAGGGATCATTTGCCCAACAGCTCGACACGTCCTCGCGATGACTCTGCAACACCCTCCCCACCTCTCAGCACGCCCTGCGCTGACCGCCCGCTAGCATTGCACTGAGATAAAACTTATGCAGTTCTCAAACAACTGAGCCCTCGCTAACAGCTATTAATATATTGAGTTAAAACTCATCTATTAATAGCGCTTACATTAAAATCAACAGTATTAAAATGACAAAAATCAATTACATCAAGTTAAAAAATATATCAATATCAAAACACTAAAACCAACACCAATAGATAGATGTATTACTTCCAAAGCATTGTGTATCTCTAACTTTTCCAAGACATATACTCAAACCCGAACGATATATTTCGTTCTAAATCAAAGAAACTATTGGAGGTAATTATGCCGTGGATTAATCCAGCGTACAGCGACCTGAGACTAGGCTTTGAAGTAACAGCTTACGTTTACGTTCGCTAACAGTAGAGTACTGGGGATGTTATTCCCAGTACTCCTTATTAAGGCGCTAACACTATGAAAAACAAAAGCCCTATAACAAACACATGCTTATTTAATATTAACGAGTTATTTATGTTTCGCTGGGAACCCTCCCAAGACGCCTACGTCATCATGTATCCAGAAGGTATTGTGAAGCTCAATCAAACCGCCGGTGAAATCTTAAATTATTGCGATGGGCAACATTATATTGGTGACATCGTGGCGGGTTTGACTGAAAAATTCGACGCAAGTGAAAGCTTTATTTTCGAGCAGGTTAACGATTTTCTGGAGGTCAGTTATGGCAAAGGTTGGATCAAAATTACGTCTTGATGGTAACGGTGCGCCGATCTGGCTGTTACTGGAACTGACCTACAAATGCCCACTCAAGTGTGCTTTTTGTAGCAACCCGACAGACCTGGATGACTTAGACAATGAACTGAGCACGGATGAATGGAAGCAAGTGATCCGTGATGCTAAGAACATGGGCTCTATGCAGATTGGCTTTTCAGGCGGCGAGCCAACGCTGCGCAAAGACCTAGAAGAATTAGTCGAAGAAGCCAATAACTTAGGCTACTACACCAACCTGATCACATCAGGCATTGGTTTAACCATAAAACGCTTAGAGCGTTTAAAAAAAGCAGGCTTGCGACACATTCAGCTGGGCATGCAGTCCAGCGAGCCAATGACAACCCACTGGCTCTCAGGTGTGGATTGTTTCGATAAGAAAATCAAGATTGCCAAAGAGATCAAACGCCTCGGCTTTCCGATGGTGCTTAACGTGCCGATTTCCAAAATCAATATCCATTTGGTACCGCAAATTATTGAGCTGGCCGCCGAGATCGGCGTGGAGTACTTAGAGCTGGCCAATGTGCAGTATTACAACTGGGCGCTGATCAATCGTGAGCAGCTGATGCCCACGCAAGAGGAGCTGCTTAAAGCTGAAGCCCAAGTGATTGCCGCGCGCCAACGTCTTGGTGACAAAATGACATTGTTTTTTGTGATCCCAGATTATTTTGAAGGGCGACCCAAAGCCTGCATGAACGGCTGGGGCAGTATTCATTTGACGGTAGCGCCAGATGGGACTGTTTTACCCTGTTCACAAGCTCGCAGCATGCAGCACCTGAACTTCCCCAATGTGCGCAATCAGGATTTGTCGTGGATTTGGCACAAGTCCAACGAGTTTCATCTGTATCGCGGCGACAGCTGGATGAAAGAGCCATGCAGAAGCTGCTCAGAAAAAACCACCGATTTTGGTGGCTGCCGCTGCCAGGCATTTTTGCTCACCGGCGACGCCAGCAATACCGATCCTGCCTGCAGTAAATCACCGCACCACTCACTGATTACCGATGCGGTTAAACAAGCCAATAACTCAAGTAAGACGCCACTGATTGCGCGCGAAGCTGGTTGGGTCGACCTGAGTGCTCAATCATGAAGCTACCGCATGATTCATTGTTTGGCACACTGAGCGCTGGGATCATTCTCACCGCCGTGCTCTGCATCCTCGCGTTCAAACTGATTAACGGTGTCTAATATGTTATGGCCGATCCTCGACAGTCTGTTTCGTTACCTGCACATTCTTGGTGCTTTAGTGTGGATCGGCCATAACTATGCCAACGTGGTGCAAAATCCAACCTTCAAAGCCTTGCACAGCGAGTCCAGCGCCGAGGATAGAGAACAGAACTTAACCCGCAGAATGCAACGCGAGCATGGCATTTTCCGACATGCTTCATTGCTGGTGCTGATCTCAGGATTGGCCATGCTCTGGTATCGCGGCACGCTGCTGTCGGCCTTAACGCTCGAGGGCCATCAAGCCATGATTGGCATCGGCGCTTGGTTGGGCATTATCATGGTCTGTAACCTCTGGTTTGTACTCTGGCCTCACCAAAAGAAAGTCCTAGGCTTTGTACCCGCCTCGATGGAGGAGCGTATTCGCTGTTCACGCATCACCTTTCTATCCTCACGAACCAATACCATTTTATCTTTCCCACTGATATTCTTAATGACCGCCGCCAGCCATAGCTTGGTGCTGTTCTAATGCGTCGTAGAGAGCAAACCTTTAACTTCTCAGGCGGCCCTGCGGTGATGCCAGAGTCGGTGTTAATCCGCGCGCAGAGTGAGCTGCTGAATTGGCATAACAGTGGCATGTCAGTGCTGGAAATGCCCTTCACCGGCTCGCATTTCATGGGAATTATGGCATCGGCCAAGCAAAAAATACGTCAGATTCTCAGTGTGCCGGACAATTACCATGTCTTATTTATGCAAGGCGGCGCATCAACCCAGTTCGCCTTAGTGCCGATGAACTTGCTCTCAGCCCATGGGCAAGCGGTGTATATCGATAGCGGCTACTGGTCACGCAAAGCCGCTACTGATGCTGCGGCCTTTGGCCGGGTGCATATTGGTGCTAGCAATCAAGACCGCCAGCCGCTGAGTATGCCCGAGGCATCGACCTGGTCTATTCCAGACAACGCGGATTATTGCCACATCACCAGCAATGAAACCGCGCAGGGTGTTGCGCTGCATACCGATCCGCAGCTAGCTTCTACCGCTCTGATTGCAGACATGACCTCAGACTTTATGTCACGGCCGATCCGCATTGAAAACTACGCCATGCTCTATGCTGGCACGCAAAAAAACATCGGCCCAACAGGGCTGGTGATTTTGATCATCAGGGATGACTTACTAGAAAAGATGCGCCCAGAAACGCCCAGAATGCTCAGTTATAAACAGCACATTATCAACAACAACCGTCTCAATACACCGCTGACCTACAGCATCTATTTAACCGATCTGGTCTGTGACTGGATCATTCAACAAGGCGGCGTCAGCGCACTGTTGGCGAGAAATCAGCAACGCGCGCAAAGGCTTTACAACATCATCGATCAAGACTCTTTTTACACTTGTGCTGTTGACCCGCTGCACCGCTCAATTATGAATATCTGCTTTCATTTGCCAACACCGCAACTCAAGCAACACTTTATTGCGACTGCCGAGCAACAAGGTTTGCTGCACCTGCAAGGCCATCAACAATTTGGCGGCATACGCGCCAGCCTCTATAACGCACAAACCGATCAAACCCTCCAGGCGCTGGGTCACTTTATGCAGCAGTTTCGTACCACTTACAGCCGCTGCCATGAGCAACCTTAGAGAAGCTGCATTCAATGCGGCGTGCTTACGCGCGCAGATTGCTCCGACAACAGCGCAGCAGGCCCGTTTTTTCGAAAATAACGCAGCAACAGTAATGGGCATTCGTTTTCCCAACCGCCTTGGTATTGCCGCTGGTTTTGATAAGCACGGACAACTCGGCCGAGCCGCTGGTGCTCTTGGTTTTGGTTGTATTGAGCTCGGCACATTGACCCTAGGTCAAGACCTTACAGGTATCACTCAAACAGCTACGGCCTGCATTCCTGCTATTTTAGGCGTCAACCTTAAATTAGATGATGAATCTCAGCAATACACTGAAAAAGAGCTTTTATTACGCATTGCACAAACAAATAATACAGCCGACTACATCAGTGTGAATTTATATGAAAACCGCAATGAAGATTCATTACCAGTCATTCTTGAGCGCTTAACAACAATCAGGCAATACCAAAATGAGCTATTGAAAATCCATCACAAAGTTTTACCTATTATTTTAAAACTGCATACTCAACCACTAACAAACACCTTAATCTGCCTGCTTAAAAGACTAGAATCCGCACCGATCGATGGTATTGCGATTGCTTTTGATCTGGGCAAGCCTGTCACAAAAAACTCATATTTATTTTGGCAAGACTCAGCAGTTCAAGCACATGTATGCCATCAATTAGAGCACTGTCGTAAGATCATCAAACACGATACAGCGCTGATTGCAATTGGTGGTGTCAGTCAATCACAGCACTATCAAGACAGACTTAACGCCGGCGCTGATCTTGTGCAATTGCATAATGCTCTGGTGTTCAATGGTTATGATATTGCGAAGAAAATCCTAAGGCACTAACGCTGGCAAGAGTACGAATCGAAATTTCATATTTAAAGGTTCACTGAATTGTTAACACCCAGAAACGAAAAAACCCGTTAAACATTTAAGTTTAACGGGTTTTCGTAAGATGGCGCAGTGGACGGGACTCGAACCCGCGACCCCCGGCGTGACAGGCCGGTATTCTAACCAACTGAACTACCACTGCGCATACTTTAAGGACAAGTGGTGGGTGATGA
>Ga0265295_1001395_pt1 | contig 42553 bp, 27 predicted proteins | sample Munlansysbiofilm_FD_192503 | JGI IMG/M metagenome (GOLD analysis project Ga0265295, IMG submission 192503) | Leachate microbial communities from a municipal landfill in Southern Ontario, Canada - Methane capture system biofilm | ecosystem: Engineered > Solid waste > Landfill > Unclassified ... | reverse complement strand
ATGCAAGGATTAGCATATGAAGCTGTTAACAACGCATTTGCTAAACCATATGAAGTAACCAATTCAACATTCACGACTGAACCAGATCCCGATCCTATTGAAGTGAATGGTGTTGCTTACACCTTCGATTATGTTCAAGGTTTTTGGAATACAAATGCAACTGCTGTTTCACCATCTACTGATGCGCTTTACAATAGTTTTGCTGCAGTTATGCCAATTCCTAAGTATATGTTCCCAGCAGGATCTGAGATTGTCTTAGCTGATGGTTATCAATACCGTATCATATTCTTTAATAAAGTTGGTGAAACTTACCAAGTTGCCTTAAGAACAGATATGTATCAATTACCATATTTAGTGATTGATGAAACATTGTGGAGCACATATGACTATATTGGTTTCAATATTACGACTAATCCAACATCCGATATCTCATCTCGTTTAGCAGAAGTTGCTGGTAAATTAAGTCTTTATCATCCTGAAGGAACAGGTCAAGGACACGTTGATGATGAATTAACATGGCAAACAGGTCGTTGGGAAGTTGCAGCAAACGAATTAACAGCGTCTGTTAATCATATATCTTCAAATCCTTTAACACCTGCATTCTATGATTATGACACTGTTGTTGAAGTTGCTGCTGGTTATAAGTTTGCCTATGTTGTTTTAGAATATGCCATGGGTGAATATACCGTAACTTCAGTTAGCGATTATCAAACAGCATCACTATACATCGATCAAACTTTTGCTACCGATAAACCATTAATTGCATTTATCGTAACAACAACCGATGAAAATGTTGATTTAAGTGCACAAGATATCTCGTTAATTATAGATATGCATCCACAATTAGTTCCTCATATGGATACAGAAATGAGCTTCATTTCAGGTTATTGGGAACTTGGTAAGAATAGTATTACAACAACGAATGCGAATATGACATTCTTAAATGGATTTGCTGCTTCACAACCACAGTCTAAGCATTATTATGAATCTGTGAACAGCATCACGATTGAAGCAGGTTATCAAGTTAGAGTGATTTATTTAACCTATGACGGATTTGGTAATTACCAAGTAGCACTTCGTACAAACAATTTAACGGGTACGATTGTGTTAGATGAAACTTTCTGGAGTACATATGAGTATGTTGCATTCAACATCTCTGCAGTTCCTGCACAAGATTTAAGTGGTTCACTTGAATCATTACCAGGTAAATTCTCATATGATGTTGATCCGGTCTCATTTGAACTTGGTTACTGGAATACCAATGGTACACAGTTAACAGCAAGTACAACATTTGCAGGTTCCAATGTTATTCCAAGACAACTTATGCCTACAGGATCTGTATTAACCATTGAAGCAGGTTATCAAATAAGACTTGTCTTCTTAACCTACACACAAGAAAATGGTTATAAAGTTGTATCTCGTACTGAGAACTTTGTAGGTACCATACCTCTTACACATGGTTTATATAAAGATTATGAGTACATTGCATTCAATATTTCAACAGTACCATCAACTAACTTAACAGATACACTTGCTACACTCCCATCAAAGATTGTTGTGTCAACATTCAGTGAACCACTCGTTGATCACGTTGATCAAGCATTAAGCTTTGTTGTTGGCTATTGGAATGATTACGCAATTGCAGTAACAACAGGAGACACAACATTTATCAAAGGATTTGCTGCATCAAATGTGTTATCTAAAGCAAGTTTAAGTGATGTCACATCCATCGTTGTTGAAGCAGGATACCAAGTTAGAGTGATTTATATGGATTATTCATATAACACATATACCGTTATGTTAAGAACTGACAATCTAACAGGCACGATCACACTTGATGAAACATTCTGGCAAGATTATGCATATATTGCATTCAACATTTCGTCAGTTCCATCATCTGATTTATCAGGTGTCTTGGAAACTCTTCCTCCAAAACTCACATTTGTTAATGCTGCATAATGAAATATCAAAACGAAAGGTCTTGAATGTTTAATGTGAATCCTGTTGAATAGACAACATCATATCAGTATTCAAGATCAAGTTTTTAACAAGCAATGTTTTAAACACCTTTATGACAATGACATAGAGGTGTTTTTTTCTATACAGATTACATGATAAAATGAGTGTAGAGGTCATATATGAAAAAGACATTACGAGATACACTGCACATCTTAAAATATAATATTAAAACGCTTTTCTACTTTGAATTGATGTATCGGTTGCTCGGTGTCATCATTATTTTTCCGTTAGCTCAATGGTTATTTTTTACATCGATCAAGCAATCTGGTTACCAATATATAACCAATAGTTTGTTAGTTTCCTATGTGACAAAACCATTCACACTGTTAAGTATTTTTGTCATTATAGTCATTTTATCTTTTTACATGATGATCGAAATGATCATGTTATCGATGATATTTGATTCAGGGGCAAAAAAGGAAACTCTTGGCATACACGATTTGTTAATTAAAGGTTCCAAACGTATTTATATCGTATTAAAAAGATATCATATACGTATCTTTTTCCCTGCATTTTTCTTCTTCATACTGGTAGAACTTTTTCATGTCGTTGGGATTGCCCAAACCATTAATGTACCTAGTGAAGTACTTTACTTTATAAACCAGTATCCATGGTTACAATGGGTTTTCATCATGTTATTAATAATCGTTTTCATCTTGTTTATTGAAACCATTTTTTTAATCAATTTATATGCCATTGATAAAATGACACCAAAAGAAGCAAGGTTTGCATCTAAAAATTTACTTAAGGGTAAGAGATTTGAGATGAGCTTTGAATTTTTGGTTGTTAATGTATTGTTGAATCTCATCTTGTATACATCTTACACAGTGTTGATTCTAATTGTGAGTTTTATTGTCAAGGAAATTAGCGGGACACCCTACGCTTTATCAGTCTTTATTAATATACTTTACTCTCTCTATGCTGTGATCGGATTGATAGCCACATTGACACTAGTTCCGATTAATTTTGCGTTGATGACATCATGGTATGAAGAGGGAAGACAAAATAATAAAGAACTAAGGTATATACCTATTAGAAAAATAAAAATGAATCCTTTTAAGCATGAACGTGCTTTAAAATGGGTATTGATTGTCGTGAGTGTGGTGTTGTTTGTTACTAATTTATTAGCTGTGATAAATGTAACACAAACCAAGGATTCAAGAATAGAAATATTGAACTATGCTGAAATCATTGCACACAGAGGTCAATCTGTAGATGCACCTGAAAATACATTAGCTGCGATTAAGTTAGCAGAAGAACAAGGTGTACATATCATCGAAATTGATGTCAGAGAGACATTAGATCATATTCCAGTCGTTATTCATGATGCCACAACCAAACGAACGACGAACGATCAAACCTTACGCTATGTCAAGTCATTGACGCTTGATGAACTGAAGTTACTAGATGCAGGCTCTTGGTTCTCACCTGCCTTTGTAAATGAACGGATTCCCACCCTCGAAGAAGTCATTCAACTGATTGACGAGAAAACACATTTATTCTTAGAGTTAAAAGATAAGACTGCAATCTTAGAGGAATCAGTTATACAATTACTGATAGATTATGAGATGCTTGATAGGACCGTGATCTTATCATTTTCTAATCAACAGTTAGAGCGTGTTAAAAATTTCAATTCTGATGTTGAAACGATGCTTTTACTCAATTCTATTCTTGGAAGACATAAAGATATCATTGCTGCACATTATGCAGATCATTATGCACTATCACTAAGTTTTTATACTGAAAATGAATCTTTTGTAGATTTAGCGCATCAATCAGGGAAAAAAGTTTATGTATGGACAGTCAATACACAAACTGATTTAGAAAAAGTTGTAGACAGTGATATTGATGGCATCATTACGGATCAACCCGTATTAGCTAGAGAAATTGCTAGTGTTAAAAATGCACCTGATTTCCTTGTGGAATTGATTAAACGTTTCTTTAAGAAAAATGAACAAGGGCTCAACTGAGCCCTTGTTATGATAAAAGAAGTGTGATTGTTGATATGATGATCATAAATATTATAGAGATAATGGAATATGTCAATAGATAGGGTTTTGTTTGACTTCGATACTCTCTTAAGACGTATTTAAATGTGATCAAACTTGCAAGAGATCCTATGATAGTACCCATAGAACCAATGTTGACACCTTGAAGAAGTTGCTGCCAGTACAAGGGTTTCGTAAATGTGGAAAGAAGAACTGCTGCAGGTACATTGGAGATGAGTTGAGATGCTGCAATCGATGTGAAGAAGACGGATAATTTAGAGTCTAGTAGATGACTGATGCCATCTTTGATAAAATCCATCTGACCCAAATTTCCTGTAAATATGAAAAACGATAAGAAAGTTAGTAACAGATGATAATCAACGCGTTTAAACAGGTGTCTACCATAAAGGAGTCCTAAGAAGATTGTGATGATGAGTGTGTAATATTCAGGGACGATTCGAAGCACATTGAGAAGTGCGTTAATCAAAATGAGCATATAGAGCAAGAATCGTTTCCATTGAACCTGGGGAGCTGTGATGTTAAGCTCACACACTTCGCTTGGTATTTTTATGAGCGATGTCAATACAATTAAGATAAAACCTGAGATGGTGATCACACTTGTTGTTTGCAAGAAATCTTTAAAAGGTATGTCATAAAAAGCGTATAAATAAATATTTTGTGGATCACCCATCGGAGTTAAAGCACTACCCATGTTGGCTGCAATCGTCTGTAATATGATAATGATAACTGCATATTTCTCTTTTTTGGTATGTTTCGTAATAAAGATTGTAAAAGGAACTAGTGTTAATAATACAGCATCATTCGTGAGTAACATACCCAAGAAGAAGGTAACAACGATAATGATGAGTGCAATCCATTTAATTGACTTTAAGTGTTCGATGAGTTTGGTTGCTACAAAATCAAAAAAGTGCGTTTCATAAATACCAGAAACAGCGAGCATTAATGTAAACATGATCACCAAGACTTTTAAGTTGAGATAGTCTATATAATCTTTAGATGGTGCGATAAAAAACATGGAAATCATAGCTAAAACAAACGCTATGGTAAAGACTTTATCTTTGGTAAAAAAAAGAATTATCCTCTTCATACATATCCTCTTTATAAAGGTCACATAGATGACCCAAAAGCATTATATAATGAAACATTTAAAATGCATCTCTCAATTAAAATGAATTAAAATGAAACATAACTATTGAAATAAGAAAGCGGTTGCATTATAATATGATTGAAACGTTTCGATGGCAGTCGAACGTCGAGTTGAAAATGATTAAGCATATTCCAGAGCATCATTGAAGTTAAAGAAAGATTTTTTTGCATGTTAAGATGTAAGCGATTTCAATCTTATTCATTGACCTGGATTATATTTTATTCACAATTCGAAACGTTTCGAATAGCGTTGATTTGTTACAAATCATCATATAGGAGGAACAAATGAGAAACACCGTAAGACTATTTTTACTCGTTTTAACTTTTGGGTTGCTCTTTGTAGTCACAGGATGTAAGGATAATGAAGAAACTCCGATTCCTACACCAACACCTGAGATTACAGACTTCAACGTGCTTGGCAATTGGACAGATGGTGGCGATGCTGCATACACATTCTTGACAAACACAGCTACCGAACTTGATTTTACGTATAATAAAGCAACTTTCCCCTATGCTTTCATTCAAAGTGCTTTAATTACTGAAGATCTTTCGGTCTACAAGAAACTCGTCATTACTGTTGAAGGTACAGGTTCAATGCTTCTTAAGCTTGAAACCAATGATGATACACCAGCTAAAGAAGTTGGTTTAAACGTTACTGGTATTCAAGGTACTTATGAGTGGAACTTAATGGCTGCATCAGACTTCTTAGCGAAGGTTGATCGTGTCGTTATTATTGCTGCTCCAGGTAAAGAAGCATCAGTTGGGGCCATTACTGTGACAAAACTTTTATTCCAAGATACAGTTGCAGATGGCTATATCATCAATGATGGTTTCAATAACATTCCATCAAACGTTAATGAATATAATGGAACAGATGACCAATTCAACTTTAACTTAAAATGGGAAAGCAACGACGATGGCATTTATGTGATCGCATATAATGGAACAGATGCTGATGTTGCTTATGACAAAGGCGCAGGTCTTGAATGGGCATTCATGAGAACCCGTGTTCAAGGTGACTTTACAGACTTTAACTATGCAGTATTCAAAGTTACTGGAACATCAGGACATAAACTTTTAATTAAGCCAAACGAATATAATGCAGTTGAATCATTTATTTGGCTCGATGGTACAGAACAAGAACTCGTTATTGACTTAACTGAACTAACACTCGAACAAAAGAATGCTATTACCGACTTCAAAGTCTTTATCGCTGCAGGTTTAGCACCAGCACAAGGTACATTAACCATTCATGAAGCATTTATGGTTGATGACTATGACTTTGAAGTACCTGTATTTGATGTTAATGAATACAATGGTACAGATTCTGAATTTGGTGTAGAACACTGGTATGATAATGGTGATCTCGTTTACGATATCACGGCTTCAGGTACAGACTTTGTCGTTGATTACGAAAAATTAACATCAAATTTAAACTGGTCATTCATGTATGCACTTCTTGATGGTGATTATTCATCATTCAGTAAATTAGAATTCGAAATGACTGGTACACTTGATAAGACGATCTTATTAAAGGTTGAATCGGAAAACGGCAATAAAGAAGAACAATTTACATTTGATGGTACAAAACAAGTCTTTGCCATTGATTTAACAGCTATGTCTACAGCTCAACTTGAAACACTTAATAAAGTGGTTATGTTTGCTGCTCCAGGTGGAACTGGTGCTGGTCAATTCACCATTCATTCAGTGACATTTAAGTCTTCAGACTATGTTGTTGATACTGCTTGGGAATCACTTGATGCAGGTGTTTATACATTCTCTGGTACAGATACAACGATCGTTACATATAACAAGGTTGATGGTAACCAATGGTCAGCTATTAAGAACACCTTAGATGCACAAATGGTTGATGGTTTAAACACCATGACAGTTGTCCTCAAGGGTACTGTTGGCAAGTCAGTTTTAGTTAAACCTAATAATTTAGGTGCTCTAGAACAAGTCGTAACCTTTACAACAACTGATCCTGTTACATTAACATTCAGTGCAGCTTCATTCTCATCCATTGTTATGTTTGGTGAAGGTGGCGTCGCTCCTGCTACAGGTTCATTTGAAATTGTTTCGATTACATTATCTTACACACCATCTGATGTTGATATGACAGCGATCTATCCATTTAATGATCAATGGGTTCCAAACAGCGCGACCATCTACACATTTGATGTACAAGCTGATAAGACAGTTGTTAACTATGACAAACTTGCTGGCAATGAATGGGAATGGTTTAGAGTTGTCTTTGATCAAGGTGAAATCTCTGGATTAAATACCATAACAGTTGTTCTTAAAGGTACAATTGGTAAGCAAGTTTTATTAAAACCAAATGATAGTGGTGCATTAGAAAAATGGATCACATTCGCAGATGAAAACCCAGTAACGGTTACTATGACATTAGATCAAGTCATTTCACTTTATGTATTTGCAGAAGGTGGAACAACTCCTGCATCCGGTTCATTTGAAATCTTAAAAGCTGAATTATCTTATGCTAAAGATATCAACGGATTATGGGAAGAAAATGATGCTGATACATATGATGTTGTCACATTAGGATCTCTCGTTAAAGTCAACTATACCAAATTAGCAGGTCAAGAATGGGTCTTCTTAAAGTCAACATTCACACCAGCTAGCGTTGATGGATTAAATACATTTGAAATTACACTTAAGGGTGCAGCAGGTAAATCAGTTTTAGTTAAAGTTAATAACTCAATTGAACAACTTGCAACGTTCGTAGATGCTGACACTCCTGTCACCATCACTATCACAGCTGATCAAATAACATCAGTTATTCTATTTGCAGAAGGTGGAACAGCACCTGCAACTGGATCATTTGACATCGTTTCATCTAAGATCTATTTTGTACCTGCAGATTTTGATCCAACACTTGAAGTTGAAGTAGTTGATGCAGACTGGACATCACTTGATGCAGGCGTCTATGCTATCGTTGATGGCGTTGTTACCTATACAAAAGGTGCTGGTCAAGAATATTCAGCATTTGTTGCAAACTTTGATACGGAAGAAGTTGCTGGTTTAAACACCATGACTGTTGTTGTTCAAGGTACAGCAGGTAAATCTTTAATCATTAAACCTAATGATTTAGGTTCACTTGAAAAGAATTACACATTTGTTGATGCAAATCCTGTTACATTCGTATTTAGAGCAGATGCATGGACAAAACTTGTACTCATGGCAGAAGGTGGCACACCATCTGTTACAGGAACATTTGAAATCGTTTCAGTTACATTAAGTTACTCAGTTTTAGTTGATGAAGCTGATTGGGTTTCTCTTGATGCAGGCGTTTATAGTATCGCTGACGGTGTTGTTACGTATACAAAAGGTGCTGGTCAAGAATATTCAGCATTCATTAATACATTTGATGCAGAAGCTGTAGCTGGATTAAATACCATGACAGTTGTTATTAAAGGTACAGCAGGTAAATCCATTATTGTTAAACCTAATGATCAAGGATCTTTAGAACAAACCGTAACATTTACAGATGCAGAACCTGTTACATTAACATTTACAGCAGATGCATGGACTAAATTGGTGCTTATGGCAGAAGGTGGCACACCATCTGTTACAGGAACATTTGAAATCGTTTCAGTTGTTCTCAGTTATGTTGCTCCAGTTGTTGGATAAATAAAAAACGTTTAGCTTTAAGTGCGAGCTGGTCGCTCGTTAGTTGACTGGCTCGCCTTTTCGCTATATACTTCATTCAAGGAGGTACGAAATGAAGAAAATCTTATTACTATTTGCATTCGTTTTTGCATCCGTTTTGCTTGTCGCATGCGGAGGTGATGAACCAGATCCAACGATTATAGATGATCAGGTTGAAATCACATATGCATCATGGAATTTAGGATCTGCAGATTCTGAAGAACCAAATATGGAACGTTTGATGATTGATGCGTTTATGGAAGCATACCCAAACATCAAAGTCACCGTTATTGAAAGACCTAAAGTTCCTGGAACGAATGATGATCTAGGTTGGAACGACTTTTTAGCAGCACGTGCTTCAACAGAAACACTACCTGATGTGTTCCAATCAGATAATATTCCTTATTATGTCATTTCAGATTGGGCGTATAATATCACTGAAATCGCGATGAATGATCCTGAGTATTTAAATGTCAGTGAAGATATTCGTGGTGTTGCTACCTACGATGGTAAAGTTATGGCATTACCTAATGCGGTTCATTATGCTGGTTATGTTGTCAATAAAACATTGTTTGATCGTCAAGGGCAAGATGCACCTGACATTGATTCAACCATGGCAGAAGTGATCAGTTTAACAAAATCAGCTGCTAACCATGCGTCTAACAACAACACAGGTGTTGTCGGCTTAGAAGGTATTGAACATATCTTACACTGGTATCCAGCACAATTAAACGAAGATTACAATTGGTTTACCATGTCTGATACAGGTTTTAATTTAGATTCAACAGAGTTTACACAAACCGTTGAACTTTATCGTCAGATGAGAACAGATGCTACGTATGTTTTAGAAGCTCTATACGATGCAGCTGCAGCTGAAGACTCTACCATTCAAATTGGTAACATTTTCCCTGAAGGCGATCCATTTAACAATGGTAACATTTTAGTGAAATGGTATTATTCATGGGATTTTGGTTGGATGCAAAAAAACATTAATACAGGTCAATATACATGGGATTTAGATTTTATTGGTACACCTGTTGTTAATGGAAATAAGCGCGTGCCAATCGTTGCAGACTTCTTTACACTCGCATCGAATACTGATCATCCAGAAGAAGCATATCTCTTTGCTAAATGGATGGGTTTTGGTAAAGATGGTTATCAAAAACGTTTAGATTTATCAAAGACTGTTGAAGGTATTTCTCAAGTCAATTTTGCACCTATCCAAAATGATGCAGATTTACTTGATGATTATTTTGAACTCTATCCATCGTTTGAATCTTTAAGAACAATTATTGAAACAGGAACATTTATTGTTGAACCACCAAAATATTTACCTGGTTATATTGCAGCTAGATATAGTGGTACATATGATGCAGAAAACAAGATGTCAGATATTTTAACGAAATTGATGATTGGTGAAGTCCAATTAGCTGATATTCGCACGCAGTTAAACACACGTGCCAATGCATTATATAACGAAGCAAAAGAAGAATTTGATGCTGCGTTAGCACTGAAGTAACATTGATGCATGAAAAGGAATCCAAGCGGATTCCTTTTCATCAACCATGCAAGGGGAAACTGTATGAAAATGACTGTGAAAGCCAAGAAAATTACATTATGGAGTCTAGGTGGTTTACTGATCCTTTTTTTAGTTTTAGGATTAAGTGGCTTATTAGTTCCTAGCGAAACCCCGAATCCACAGGTGGCATCTTTAAGTGGTGTTTATGTGGAAAATTATTATTCAAAATATCTATCTCTATATGAGAACACATTTGTTCAAACAGATGATCTTTACGTATTTGACGCAGAAGATTTTGTCCTTGAACCAGATGATGAGATTGATACAGTCAATGGATGGTATCTGTTCGAAGAACAAAGAACGGTCACGATAGAAGTAGAAAATGCACATCGTGGTTTATATCATATCGCATTTAATTATCTATCAGAAGATAATAATCATTTACCAATGACTGTTGAAGTACGTCTTAATGGCGAAGAAGTCGCACCATATTATGAAGCTTCACAGATCACACTCAATACGTTATGGCAAGAAGCTCTTGATGATATCCCCGTCGATCGTTATGGTAATGATATCAGTATCACACAAGAGCCATATCCCATCTGGCAAGATGTCGTATTAAAAGATGCCAGAAGACTTTATCAAGAAGGACTATCATTCTATTTAAATGAAGGAACGAACACCATCACTTTTGAAATGATTGAAGGACGTCTTAAACTACAACAAGTTAAACTTTTTATGAAAGATGATCTTCCGACATATGAGGAATATCGTGTTAATAAAAACGAAGCAGACTTACAAAACTTTATCAAGATAGAAGCTGAAGAATCAAGTTATCGAAATTCATCAAGCATTGTCAGAGGTATCTCAAGAGATCCTTTAGTTGAGCCTTTTTCAATGACTAAATTAAAATTAAATGTTCTAGGAACAGATTCATATGACGTTCCTGGTGATGCTGTATCATGGACAGTGGATGTTCCTGAAGCAGGATTATATTTAATCACACTTAAAGCACAACAATTAAAACAGAATACAACCGTTTATCGGACATTATATATCAATGGAGAAATTCCATTTGAGGAAGCCAAACATTTAGCTTTTTCATATGATCGTGATTGGCAAAACATGACATTATCCAATCTCGAACAAGAACCCTTAATGTTTTACCTTTCACCTGGTGATGTCATCACACTCGAAGTGGATGCTACCCTATTTTCAACGGTATATGAAAAACTTTGGATGATTACACAAGAGATGTCATCACTCGGTTTAGATATTACAAAGTTAACTAGAAATAATACCGATCGTGGTATCGATTGGGATATGCTTGCTTATTTCCCTGAACTTAATCTAACACTTGATACATGGACCAATGACTTAAGTGAAGTCACTGATGTTTTAAGAGTACTCTACGGTTTCAACAGAGATGCACAAACCATCAGAGATATTGAAGCAGCTATTTCTAAAATTGAAACATTACGTGGCGATGTCAATGAAATTCCCAGACGATTAACCTTATTATCAACAGGTTCATCATCAGCTGTTCAGTTGATCAGTAATCAACTTGATCCCTTGTTAAAACAACCTTTAATCGTCGATGCGATCTACATCCATTCAGCTGATCAAGAATTACCACGAGCAGATGCTAATGTGTTCCAAAATTTAAGAGTTGGAATTGCGCGATTCTTCTTATCATTTGTTGATTCATCTTATGCCGAAAAAGCAAGTGAAGATGAACTCGAAGTCTGGGTGAATCGTTCAAGACAATACGTTGATTTAATCCAAAAGATTACAGATGATGAGTTCACACGAACCACAGGCATTAAAGTTAAAATCAGCTTAATCAGTGATGATTCTAAGTTATTACTCGCTAATTCAGCTAATCAACAGCCTGATGTTGCCATGGGTATATCTGCTTGGATTCCAAATGAATATGGTATGCGTGGCATGCTTTATGACATCAGTCAATCTGAAGGTTTTAGTGATGTTATTTCTGTATATAACCCAGAACAACTCATTCCTATGACATATAACAATCAGCTCTTCGGTTTACCTGAAACAGAAAACTTCTTTGTGTTATTTTATCGTAAGGATATTTTAGAACAACTCCAACTCACCGTACCCAATACTTGGGATGATGTTTTAGGCATGTTACCCGTCTTAAGACGTTACGGTATGAGTTTTTATGTACCACTCTCAAATTCAAGTTCTCTAAAATCATTTGATGCTACCGCACCATTTATCTATCAGTTTGGTGGTTCAATCTATGCAGAAGATGGTTTATCATCTGGACTTGATCAAGAAAACACGATTGAAGCCATGACCTTTATGACAGATCTTTACCGCGAATACGCGATGCCTTATCAAGTACCATCATTTTTCAATAGTTTCCGTTATGCATCCATACCGATCGGTATCGGTGATTTTGGTATGTATTTACAGCTCATGAACGCTGCATCAGATATCAGAGGTTTATGGGATATTGCGTTAGTTCCTGGGATTGAACATGAAGTCTATAATGAAACATCTGGTATGACAGAAACTTTGATCAATCGCTCGATGGGTGGAGCACAACAAGCTTCAATCATCTTCGATAAGAGTACGAAGAAAGATGAAGCGTGGTCTTTCTTATCTTGGTGGATGTCAACAGAAACCCAAAATAATTTTGCTGATACATTGATTAACACATTAGGTACGAGATATTTATGGAATACTGCTAATCTTGAAGCATTTGAAAACATGAGATGGCAAGAAGATCATAAGGCTGTTATCCTTGAACAATGGGAACACTTAAAAGAAGTTCCTAAAATTCCAGGAAGCTATATCATCGAACGTGAAATCTCGAATACGTGGACCAGTGTCGTTTATGAAGATGCAAATCTAAGAAGTTCAATCAGTGATGCCATCATCAAAATTGATAAAGAAGTTGCTCGTAAAATGATTGAGTTTGGCTATTTAGATCGTCAAGGAAACATCATAAAACCATTCATTTTACCGACAAAAGAAGATATTTTAAGGTGGTATGACAATGACTAAAACACCATCTATGTCCATCAAACGATGGATTGAAACTGAAAAGAAGCAGTTTAAACAAGACGATAAATCGGCTTATCTTTTCACATTGCCATATATCTTGCTCTTTATGTCGTTTATTGCGATTCCGGTTGCTTTAGCGATGATTTTGTCGTTTACAACCTTCGATATGGTCAGCTTCCCCAAATTTAACTCGCTAAATAATTATATTTATCTTTTAACAGCTGACGAAGAATTCATGCGTTACATCCTACCCAATACGATTAAGTTTGCACTGATTGTTGGACCAGGTGGGTATATTCTATCATTTATCATGGCTTGGGCACTCGCTCAAATATCGTATAAGCTACGCACGGTACTTGCCATCATTTTATATTCTCCTTCTCTTACTGCAGGGATTACGATGACCGTTGTATGGAAAGTCTTTTTTGCTGGTGATGAATCAGGGTATTTAAACTTTATACTCTTGGAGTTAGGGCTCATTGTTGAGCCGATTGCCTTTCTCCAATCGCCAGAATATTTATTTACCATCATGGTCATCGTTGCCTTGTGGGGGTCCATGGGGGTTGGTTTCTTAGCGATGTTAGCAGGTATACTTAATGTAAGCCCTGAATTATATGAAGCAGCAGCTATCGACGGTTTAAAGACAAGATGGCAAGAAATTATGTATATTACGATTCCAGCGATGCGACCGCAGATGCTTTTTGGTGCTGTGATGGCGATCGTAGGAACATTTTCTGCTGGAGCTTTAGGTGTTCAGTTATCTGGATCTAATCCAACACCTAATTATGCGGGTTCATTAATTGTGAACCATATTGAAGATTACGGCTTTATTCGCTATGACATGGGTTATGCAGCTGCATTGTCACTCGTGTTATTGTTGATTATCTATTTCTTTAGTCGTCTATCTTGGCGTCTTTTTGGCGATAAGGATTAGGGGTGAGCTTATGAAGAAACCATACAGAGCCATCAAAATGAATCCTGATAAATGGAGCTGGGATCAAACACCATTTTTACTGATGGTTTTGCCTATTGCTTTATTTATGCTCATGCCACTGATCTATATTTTTAATCATGCATTTAAACCATTTGACGAGTTGATTGAATATCCTCCAAGATTTTTCGTTAGAAGACCAACATTCGATAATTTCTTAGAGCTTTTCCAAACAGCAACCACAACAGGTATTCCTGTGACACGTTATTTATTTAATAGTATTGTGATCACAGCGATTGTTGTCTTTTTATCCATCTTTTTAGCAACCATAACAGGTTTTGCATTATCTAAATTGAAATTCCACATTCAAGGCGTCATTTCCAAGATTAACACATTAGCCATGATGTTTGTCGGAACAGCAGTTATTATTCCTAGATATATCTTAATTGAACGATTTGGCTTAATTGACACCTTTTATGTCCATATTTTACCTGTTATCGCCATTCCTGTTGGCTTATTTTTAGTTAAACAATTTATTGATCAAATTCCAAATGAACTGATTGAAGCAGCTAAGATCGATGGTGCAAGCAGTTTTACCATCTATTTGAAGATTATTTTACCGCTGATTAAACCAGCGATTGCAACCATTGCGATTTTATCATTCCAAGCTGTATGGAATGATGCGTCTATTTCAGCAACCTTTATTAACCGTGATTCCTTAAAGACATTCGCATTTTATATGCAAACCTTAAGTTCATCATCTAACGTTGTTGCCGGTGCGGGTATGAGTGCTGTTGCGTCTTTAATTATGTTTATACCAAACCTGGTAATCTTTATCTTCCTGCAAAGTAAAGTGATGAACACCATGGTTCATTCAGGCATCAAGTAGGGGGTGACATGATGAAAAAACTAGTGATTTTAACGTTATTAATGATGAGCCTATTTACCATGTCACACATGGACCTTTCAGCTGCACCTCAAACATCATATGGTGTTCCGTATCAAACGTATACACTGGATGCTCAAAAAAGATTTATTCCAACACAAACCGCATATTTACCTGTTGGTACATTTGGTAAAACATTAGGTTTATTAAACCCTGAAGATATCTTTGTTTATGAAAACAAGTTTTATATTGCAGATAGTGGAAATAAACGCATTGTTGTAACATCACTGGATGGTACACTGGATCAAATCATTCAATTTTCTGAGTTTAAGTTACCTACAGGTGTCTTTGTTAAAGATCAGTATGTTTATGTTGCAGATAAAACAGCTAAAAGTGTCTTTAAGATTGATCTCTTAACAGAAACAATCGTTCAGACGATTATCAAACCGACATCACCCATTTATGGTCAACAAAATGATTTTGTTCCTATTAAAGTAGCTGTTGATTCATCTGACTCGATCTATATTGTTGGTGAAGGTTCAACATCTGGTATTATTCAAATGAATTATGCTGGTGAGTTTGTTGGGTATTTAGGGATCAACACAGTGACACTCAGTTTAAGACGTATTTTATATAGCATATTTGTTAAGGATTCTGAACTTGCACAGTCACTTCCAGCATCACCAACCAATGTTGCGTTAGGTCAAAAGGGTTCGATTTTAACAACCAATATCAATGTGGGTGAAACGTTTAAACGTTTAAACATTTCTGGCAAGAATACGTTATTACCAGGAACGGTTTATCCATCATCAAGTTTGTCTGATATTTACATGAACCATGAAAATTATATTTATATGGTGAGTGATAATGGTGATGTTTTTGAATATGATTCAAACGGAAATATGCTTTTCTTCTTTAATACCAAGGATAGTCAACTCACCCAAGCTCTAGGGTTAACGTCACAACCTAAAGGTGTTGTCACAGATGAAGTGGGTAATGTTTATATCCTAGATAAGGGATATAACGCCGTTCACGTTTATCAACGAACCGTTTTCGTTGATTTAGTTCATGAAGCGGTGACGCTTTATAACGATGGTAAATATGTTGAATCAAAACCTATATGGGAAGAAATTATTCGTCAAAATGCCTCTTTCGCATTAGCTCATTCCGCACTTGGTGCGGCACTCCTTAAGGAAGGTCGCTACGAAGAAGCACTCCAAGAATATTATGATGCTAAGGATTATCAAGGGTATTCAACCAGTTATTGGGAAATCAGAAATGTTGCTATTCAGGAAAATCTTGTTCCTTTTGTCCTGATTGTATTAGGATCAGTCATTGTGCTTAAACTAGGTGTTTCAGCATTCAGAAAATCACCTGTTTATGAAGGTTATCTTGATCACAAGAAGAAGTTCTTCGATAAAAAATTAGCTAAAGAACTTAAACTTTCATTAAAGACGTTTAAAGAACCATTTGACATGTTCTTTGATATCAAACGTTATGATCGTGCTAGTTATTTATCAGGAGGTATTGTTTTAGGACTCTTTGTCTTAGTTTATTTGATCGATAAGTTTGCAACAGGATTCTTATTTAGACAAACCAATTTAAACAATATCTTTATTGAACTTATCATTGTTTTAGGTATCTTCATGCTTTATGTTGTTGTGAACTATTTAGTTTCAACATTAAATGATGGTGAAGGACGATTTAAAGATGTCTTTATCGCATCAACCTATATTTTAATGCCATTTATTATATTGACGTTACCGATGACTTTTTTATCACACTTTTTAACGTATAATGAAGCGTTTATCTTTACGTTTTATCATCAAATTATTTTGATTTGGACTATTCTACTGATCTTGATGTCGATCAAAGGTGTTCATAACTATACGTTCTTTGAACTCGTTAAAAATACGCTCATCATCTTATTTGGTATGTTCATTTTAGTCTTAATCGGATTACTTATTTATGCATTCTTAGGCCAACTCATTGAGTTTGTGCTATCGATGATCAGGGAGGTGATTTATCGTGTCTAAACGACTTATAAGACGTTTAAGTATTATATTTATCATGATAAGTCTGATTCCTATAGTTGTTTTCGCAAGTCAAAACGATTTAGATGAAGTAGAGATTCCTTCATTTGATCGTACGATGACCTATGTTGATTCGAATCGGTACACCCATCAAAAATCAAATGAGGTTGTTGTTAATAAGCAAACACTCTTTGCAGATCCGTTAGTGATTTCAACGGAAGCGGGTACACTTTATGTCGACGAAGAATCACTCGCTTTTCAAGTTGTTAATGATAACGGTTATATCTGGTCATCAACGATTGATTATAACCAGGAAGGTTTTGCAGAATCATTTAAGAAAAGAGCACGTAGTGCACTTATTTTAGAATCGTTTAATACAACGAATAATAATTATGCCATCACTGAAGAAAACGTCTTTGAAAGTGGCACGAATATTGTACTCACCACGATCTCTAATGGTTTTCATGCAACGATTACGTTTGGTAGATCGAAGATTGTTGTTGGTCTTTATGTAACATATACAACAGATGGACTTCATGTCAGCATTCCACAAGATGAAATTGATGAATCAGGTAACTTTAAGATATCAACCCTCAAGGTTTATCCATATTTTGGTGCTGTAAGAGAAAGTGAAATACCAGGTTATGTCTTTATTCCAGATGGTATTGGTGCTTTGATTGACTATAAAGATAGTGATCCATTGATTGCAGCCAATTATCAAAAAGAAATCTATGATCGAAACATTGGTTATAACACCATTGAAGATTTATCAACCTTTGTTTCTGGTGGTACACGTATTTATGCACCTGTTTTTGGATTTGTTCATGGTGTTGATCAAAATGCGGTTTTTGCACATATTTTGGATGGTGATGCCTATGGCATGATCAATGTCTATTTCCCATCACGTACTCGTGGTTATACAACGGTTTTCTCTGAGTTTATCTATAGAAAGACCTATAAACAGCCTGTGGATAATGTGGGTGGAACCATTTCACTTTTACAAACAGACGCGAATGAAGTCAACATCGACATCAAGTATTCACTTTTAGAAAATGAAGATGCTAATTATGTCGGTATGGCTAAAACGTATCGCGATGATCTCGGTTTAACATTATTAGATGATGGTGAACAGATCCCACTTCACTTAGAAACTATTGGACTCGAAAGAAAACAAGGAACGATCTTTGTTAAGAGTATCGTGATGACGACATTAAATGATATGATTGACATGGTGAATGAACTGGATGACTTAGGCATTTCAAACATCCAGTTATCCATCAATGGTTTTACGCGTTCAGGTGTCACTTGGGCAAGCCCTGTGTATGAAAAGTTATCATCCAAAGTGGGTTCAAAAGATGATTTAGAAGAACTGAATAACCTTGTAAGTCATCTTTACTTAGTGACTGAATATATCCAAGCTAGTACAAAATCTAGTGGTTATAATCAATACTTTGATTTAGCGAAAAAGATTAACAATCAACTCTATACCTATCAAACCCTAACTGATATGAAATATGTTTTAGAGCATAACAAGGTCAAACAGATGGTTCAATCATCGATGGATGCACTTGATGCCTATGACATATCTGGTTTAGCTATCAAATCATTTGGACATCTTCTTTATGAAGATTATCAAAATGATTCATATCTTTATGATCAAATCGACATGATGAGAGAACTGATAACTTCATATGATCAAGAAGTAGCCTTGTATGATGCTAACAGCTACATGTGGGATCTTATGGATCAATACTTTGAATTCCCGATGTACACATCACACTATGTCACATTTGATGATACCGTACCATTCTTATCGATTGTGTTATCAGGTTCAATCCCGCTTTATGGACCGTTTGCTAATTTCTATCCTTATGCAAAAGATGAACTGTTAAGATTAATTGATTTCGGTGTTTACCCATCTTTTATCATCACTGAAGAATCATCTAAATTATTACTAGAAACGAACTTAGAATCCATTTATGCATCATCTTTCGATGATATTAAACCAGCGATTTATCGTTACTACAATTTTGTGAACGATGCCTTAAAACATGTCATCGGTGAACAAATTGTTGCTCGTGATGTTATTGATGAAGGTGTTGTTAAAGTGACGTATTCATCAGGAACATATATCGTGATTAATTATTTAGATATCCCCTATACCTATTTAGCAGAAACAATTGATGCTAAAGGTTATCGGATTTGGATGTCGTAGGAGGTCATGATGAAAAAAATGAAAATGAGTCGCGCTTTACGTAGTAACCTCATCGGTTATTCATTCATTGGTATATGGATTATTGGATTCGCTATCTTTATGTTATATCCTTTTGTGTCATCACTTATATACAGTATGTCAAAAGTGACCATTTTAGGTAGTGGTATTGATGTTCAGTTTCATGGGTTCACCAATTTTAAACAGATCTTTGAAATTGAAGAAGGTTTCACATTCATTGAAGCATTAATTGACTTTCTAAAAGAAATTGTATTTCAAGTACCGATTATCATCGTCTTTTCAGTTTTAATTGCTGTCTTACTCAATCGAAATATTAAAGGCAGAGGATTCTTTAGATCGATTTTCTTCTTACCCGTCATCATTTCATCAGGTCCTGTTATTAATGAACTGATTACACAAGGTGCTGGTGGAGCTAACATTTTTGAATCCTATGGTTTTATCAATATCATTGAAAATACGTTAGCACCAGGACTCGCAGAACCTATAATCAATTTATTCTCAGAAATCATTATCATTTTCTGGTTTTCAGGTGTTCAAATCTTAATTTTCTTAGCAGGGTTACAAAAAGTCGATCGTCAAATTTATGAAGCAGCAACCGTTGATGGTGCAGGTCCTTGGGAATCTTTTTGGAAGATTACGTTACCATCACTATCCAGCCTTGTCTTTGTTAATATTATTTACACCATTGTTTTACTTGCGACATTCTCAGAAAATAAAGTGATCGCACAAATCAGACAAAACATGTTCAACATCAACACAGGGTATGGTATGGCATCTGCGATGGCATGGGTATACTTTATTATCGTGATGATCTTAATTGGAGTAGTTGCTCTCATCTTCTTACCGAAACAACGTGTAGCTAAGGAGGTGAAACGATGAGTAAGTCTTTGAAGAAGAAGCTTTATCGTTTTGTGTATGGTACACAAGGCACAGATTCACCTCTAAGCCGGATTGTCATCTACATCTTGTTAATCGCGATCGGATTCTTATATGTTTATCCTATGCTTTACATGATCTCGAGCAGTTTAAAAAGCCAAAGTGACATCATCAATCCGATGGTCAATTGGATACCAACAAAACTTTATTTTGGTAATTATGAACGTGCTTTTAAGGTCTTAAGGTATTTTCCAACGTTAGGGAAAAGCTTAGTGATTACACTAATCCCAGCGTTATTACAAACTATGGTAACCTCTGTGATTGGCTATGGCTTCGCTAAATTTGAATTCAAGTTTAAAAAGGTATGGTTGGTTTTGGTGCTTTTGACATTTGTTATTCCTGTTCAAGTTTACATGATTCCACGTTATGTGATGTTCTTTAAATTCGATTTATTAGAAAGTCCTTGGGCCATTATTTTACCAGCATTATTGGGACAAGGTGTCAATTCAGCTATCTTTGTTTTAATCTTTTATCAATTCTTTAGAATGATCCCTTACAGCATCAATGAAGCTGCTGAAATTGATGGTGCTGGACCTTATTACATCTTCTTTAAAATGGGTATTCCGTTAGCAGTTCCTGCATTTATCACATCGTTTTTATTTGGACTTGTGTGGTATTGGAATGAAACATATGTCACATCCTTGTTCTTAGGTAGTGCTTATCCTAATTTACAGCTTCGATTAGCTAACTTCGTTTCTGAATATTCACAGATGTATACAGAAGAATTGTTACGTATTAACGAGGGTGTTCGCTTAGCAGCAACACTACTTATTATCTTACCGATGCTCATCGTCTATTTCACCATTCAACGATGGTTTGTTGAAGGCGTTGAAAAAACAGGTATTACAGGAGAATAAATATGAAAAAAATATATCTCATCATGCTGATCTTAGTGATCAGCTTAGGTTTAATTGCGTGTGAAAAAGAAGAAACACCTGTACCAACAGATGGTATTCCTGAAGTCAACACGAAGTTATACCGCACTGATTTAAGAGACGATGCACCAACAGTTGTCTTAGAAGAATTACAAGCTGGATTCCATTTTTTCTGGGATTTAGCTAATGATGATTTAGACTCTACGGGTTATGGTCTTATTCCTGATCGTTTTAACACGTTTACAGGAGCACCTGGTAATGTGGCATCTATCGCTTCAGTAGGCTATGGATTATCTACTATTCCACTTGGTATTGAAGCGGGTTGGATCACCAGAGAAGAAGGTGAAGAAAGAGCGTACAACACGTTACTCACGTTACAAAACATGCAAAGAACACATGGTTTTTGGTTCCACTTTGTTGATATGGCAACCGGTTTACGTGCATGGAATTCTGAAGTATCACTCATTGATACAGCCATTTTAATCAATGGTGTTTTAGTTGTATCACGTTATTTTGGTGGTTTAACCGAACAACTGGGCTATCAACTTTATGAAGAAGTTGAATGGAATTGGTATTTTGATGAAAATACGAATATGTTTTACATGGGTTATCGTCCTGAAAGTGGTTTTGAAGGCTACTGGGACATGTATGGTGAACAGTTAATGGTTTACATTTTAGCTGCAGGATCACCGGATTATGCGGTTGGAAAAGGTGCTTATAATCTGATGAAACTATTATCGACGAAATCAGGTTCTACAGCAGATTATGGTTCATTTTATATGACGTGGACAGGTTCACTCTTTACCTATCAATATTCACATGCATGGTTCAATTTCCAAGATTATACAGATCAATCAGGATATAACTGGTTTTCGAATAGTCAGAACGCTGTAGATGCAGCAATTGCCTACGCTAAAACACTGACATCAACATACGCTGGTATCCATGAAAACTCATGGGGCATGTCAGCATCAGATGGTCCCTATGGTTATGTAGGCCCTTATGGTAGTGGACCATCTGCGGGAAATGCACACCAAGTGGATGGTACAGTTCCAGCATACGGTGCTGTGGGTTCCATTGTGTTTAGACCAGAACAAGCGATAGCAGCGATGCAGAACTATCGCACCTATGAACGTTTCTGGAGCATTTATGGTTTTAAAGGTAGTTATAATTTATCGTATTCATCCAATGGTTGGTTTGCTAATGACATCATTGGTATTGATAAAGGCATTTCTGTATTGATGTTAGAAAATTATATGTCACATATGATCTGGGATATTTACATGGAAGTACCCTACATTCAAGATGCGATTGACGTCTTAGATTTTGTTCCTGTTGCTTAGCAACATAATCATATGATTTCGTTTGGATATGTTGTCTTTTTGCACATTATCATATACAATAAAAAGTGATATCGAAACGTTTCAATGAGGTAAAAACATGACAAACAAACGACTTGAAGAACTACAATATAAAAGCTTTAAATTCTTTATGGATTACACAAACTTTAATGTTTCTGAAAAAGGTTATGGCTTAACATCGGATCATAATTTAAAGCCTGAAGTCGCATCGATTGCAGCAACTGGATTTATGTTATCAGCTTTAGTGATTGGTGTTGAAGCAAATTATGTAACCTATCAGGAAGCTTTTGATAAAGCGTACCGTACGCTTGTGACATTAAGAGATCATGTGCCTCATCACGATGGATTTTTTGCACATTTTCTTGATATCCACACCGCTGAACGGATGGGCAAATCAGAATATTCAACAATTGATACGGCATTATGCTTATGTGGTGTTATCACCGTTGATGCTTACTTTAAAAATGACACCTTATCACAATTAGCACATGATATTTTAGATCGCGTTGATTACACATCACTCATCTTTGATAAAGATGGTAAAAAAGTATTGCATATGGCATATAACCCTGATCGTGGTGGTGACTATGTTGTTGGTAAACCAGGTTACATTCACCATTGGAGCATGTTTGCAGAACAGTTGATGATGTATGTGATGATGGCTGGTTCAACACACAGCCATTATGCTAAAGAAGTATATGATGCCTTTGATAAGCGTGAAGGCGTCTATGACGGTATTAGATATATCTATTCACCAGGTAATTCACTCTTTATTTATCAGTTTCCCTTGTGTTGGCTTGATTTAAAACATTATAGTGATGATCAAGGCATCAATTGGTTTGAGAATGCCAAGAAAGCAACCTATGCCCATGATCAAGCTGCACGCCACCATGAGATGATGTATCCATCCTTAAAACCTCATTATTTTGGGTTTTCTGCATCAGATACACCTGAGGGTTATCGTGTTTATGGTGGATTACCTAATACCATGGGTAAACTCGATACCGATGGGACTGTAACACCACATGCGATGATAGGTTCACTCATCTTGACACCTGAATTGAGTCTAAGAGCGATGGATGATATGGATCAAGTTCCTCATCTCGATGGCCCATATGGCTATTATGATGGATTCAAAATTGATGATAAGACATGGATCAGCAAACGTTATATCAGTATTGATAAGGGTTTGGAATTGATTATGTTATCCAATTATTTAACAGGCATCATACATCAATGTTTTATGAAACATCCAGTTATTCAAAAAGGAATTGAGGTGTTAGGATGGAAAAAGATATAAAGTGGTGGAAAAACGCAATCGTTTATCAAATCTATCCGTTAAGCTTTCAAGATTCGAATGGTGATGGTATTGGTGATTTGAACGGTATACGTTCACGACTAACATACCTTAAAGATTTAGGTGTAGACGTCATTTGGTTATCACCGGTTTATAAATCACCGATGGATGACAATGGTTATGATATCGCAGATTATTTAGCTATAGATCCTATATTTGGCCATATGGATGACATGAAAAAACTCATTTCAGATGTTCATCGTCATGGTATGAGATTCATTATGGATTTAGTCGTTAATCATACTTCGGATGAACATGCATGGTTTAAAGCATCCAAGAGTTCAAAAGATAATCCGAAAAGAGATTATTATATATGGCGAGATCAACCAAGTGATATCGGATCAGTGTTTGGTGGTCCCGCATGGACGTTTGATGCGACGACAAAGCAATATTATTTCCATTTATTTAGCAAACGTCAGCCAGATTTAAACTGGCAAAATGAGACATTAAGACGAGACATCTATCAGATGATTAACACGTGGCTTGATATGGGTATCGATGGATTTCGTTTAGATGTCATCGATTTAATCGGTAAAGATGTCGATAGCCGTATGCTATCAGATGGTCCTTATCTCATCACATATTTAAAAGAGATGTATGATACATGCTTTAAGTATCGGGATATCATGACGGTTGGTGAAATGCCAGGCTTATCGATTGAAAGGGCACGTGATATCACATCAGGTGAAGAACCTTTACTATCCATGATTTTCCAGTTTGCTCATGTCGGATTAGACGAAGTTCCTGGACAAGGTAAATGGGTCTTAAAGGAACTTGATTTAAATGAGTTTAAACAAACCTTTGAAAAACTTCAACACGTGATGTATCAGAAAGGTTGGAATTCATTATTCTTATCCAATCATGATCAACCCAGAGTTGTTACACGTTATGGTAGTGAGAAGTATCGTAAAAGGTCTGCTAAAATGCTTGCTACTATCCTTTATGGCATGCAAGGAACACCCTATGTCTATCAAGGTGAAGAGATTGGTATGACAGGCGTTAAATTTGAGTCGATTGATGATTATCGTGACATCGAAACGAAACAGATCTATGAGATCCTAAAAAAACAGGGTTGGGATGAAGAAAAGATCATGACATCGATCTATGCAAAGAGCAGAGATAATTCGAGAACCCCTTTCCAGTGGAACAATGAGGAGCACGCAGGATTTTCAGAAACTAATCCATGGTTAAAAGTGAATCCTAATTATCCTATGATTAATGCAGATCATGACATGAAAGATCCTGATGGCGTTTACCCTTATTATCAAAGTTTATTTAAACTTAGAAAACAAGAACCTATCTTTTTAGAAGGTGATTTCCAACTGATCTATGAAGATCATCCTAAGGTTTTTGCATATATGAGAAACACGAAAGAAAAACGTATATTAGTTATCGGTTCGTTTAGTGATCAACCCATCATCATGGACTTAAGTAGTTATCATTTAAAGAAGATCTTGATCACGAATGATCACAACGTTTTATTAGCTGAACAGATGAGATTAAGTCCATATTATACAGCCATCATAGAGATAGGAGATGATTTAAATGCCAACCATTAAGGATGTTGCTAAAAAAGCAGGTGTATCCATTTCAACTGCATCATATGCATTAAATGATCAACCCAACGTACATCCCGATACAAAAGAACGTATCCTTCAGGCAGCAAGAGAACTCAACTATTACCCCAATGGGACAGCACGTCACTTAAAGACAAAGCGTACGGGTAATATCGGTGTTTTTGTGTATGGGTTTGGTGGTCCTATTTTCTCTGATGTCTTAGAAGGTATTCGTCAGAAACTACAGGAGAACAATTTTAACATCATCGTAAGTTCTGGCAAAGCATCAGCCAATTTACTCAATGAACGACAAGTTGATGGGGCTATCGTATTCGATAGCCAATTAACAGATGAAGTTTTAATCAATTACGCATCACATGGACACCCTCTTTATGTGTTAGATCGTGATTTAAAAGGTGAACACATTTACGCAAGTGTCATCGATAACGAAGGACTTGTCTACCGTTTCATGTGTGATGTTATTAAAAAAGGCTATCGTGAACTTGCTTTCTTATCAGGTCCACTTGATGCATTTAACAATAATCACCGTTATGATGGCTTTAAGCAAGCACTTCGTGAACAAGGTTTAAATCACGAATACATTCAAAGTGACTTTACCATTCAAGGTGGTTATCAAGCAGGTGTCGATCTGATTAAACGCGATAAGCGACCACGGTTTATCTATTGTTCAAATGATGAATCAGCCATTGGGTTGATGCAAGCTTTAAAACATCATGGTTTATCAATACCTAAAGATATTGCGATTGCAGGATTCGATAATATCATCTTATCAGAATACATCACACCGAAACTGACCACGATTGGTATTGACCACCTCAAGTGGGGTCAAGAAGTAGCTAGTTCACTTGTTGATGTATTAAATGGTAAACAACCTAAGGATATCGGACATCCACAAGGTCAATTTATGTTAAGAGAGTCATGTTAAATTACAAAATCGATCCAAAACCAAGCGATTTTGATACCTTTTGGAAACAAGCCCTTCATGAAATGAGAATGGTCCCATTTGCATTTCATGTGACAGAAGTCAAAAAAGAAAAAGATATCAATGAGATTGGGTATTTCCATTATCTTGGTGCAAAAAGAGAAAAGATTTATGGATTTTACTTGAAACATGATGATGAAAAACGTCCGACGATGCTCATGTTTCACGGTTATAACTACCATAAAGGAGATCCTCATGATTACCAAGATTGGTATGATTTAGGTGTCAATGTCTTCGCTATCGATATCAGAGGACAAATGGGTTTAACAAAAGATCAATATCCTTATCAATCAGGTGATCAACATTTGATGACAAGAGGGTTATTACAACCAGAAGCGTATTACATGAAGCATGTTTATCAAGATGGTATTCAACTGATGAATATTGTTAAAACATGTCCTTTCGTTGATGAGAATCGTATCATCTTACATGGTGCATCTCAAGGTGGTGGTATTGTCTTAGCACTTGCTGCACTCATGGATTGTTATAAAGTTTATGCAGATGTTCCATCGTATACTTATTTCAGAGGACGGATGGACACCAAGAATGGTTCGATTAGAGAAATCGAAGATTATTGTATTACATATCAATTAAATCGTGAAACTGTTATTCATAACATGCAATACGTGGATTTAGTTCATCTTGTCGATCGTATTAAAGCCCCAGTGATGGCTTCAGTAGGCTTAAAAGATGACATCTGTCCTGCACGCTATTTCATGTTAGCATATGACAAAATCACATCACCCAAATCACTTTATGAATATCCTGATGCAGGTCATGAGGGTGGTCATATGGTGCATCATCGTATCAAACTTAATGATTTAAAGGAGACACTTTTTGGACACTAAACATTTATTAGAGATCATGACATTTGATGAAAAAGTCGGACAACTCTTGCAGATTGCACCTTTCTTTTTTATCAAACACGCCGATGTTGAAATCGCTGGTGAAGTCAAGGATCTCGGACTATCAAGAAAAGATATCTTTCATGCAGGCTCTGTTTTAGGCATTGGATCAGCTGAAGAAATGATGCAAGTACAAGAGCTTTATATGAAAAACCATCGTTTGGGTATCCCACTCATTTTTATGGCTGACATTATCCATGGTTATGAAACCATTTTTCCTGTACCCATCGCTTTAGCATCATCATTTAACCCTGAACTGGTCAAGAAGACATCTAGAATCTCTGCTATGGAGGCATCAACAGCAGGCATTCATGTGACCTTCGCACCGATGGCAGATCTTGTCAGAGATCCAAGATGGGGTCGCGTGGTTGAATCATTTGGTGAAGACCCTTATGTTAATGAAGTCATGGTTCAAGCAAGTGTTGAAGGATTTCAAACGCATGACTTAAAAGATGAGAGAACGGTAGCATCGTGTGTTAAACATTTCGCAGGTTATGGTGCATCAGAAGCAGGTCGTGATTATAACACGGTTGATCTTTCACGTATCCAACTTCATAATGGCTATTTAAATGGGTACAAGAAAGCGATTGAAGCTGGCGCTAAAATGGTGATGACATCCTTTAATGTGATTGAGGGTATTCCAGCGACAGTAAATCGTTATCTCTTAAGAGAAGTATTAAGAGATTTATACCAGTTTAAAGGGGTTACGATCAGTGATTATGATTCACTTCATCAAATTTTAAATCATGGATGTGCTGAAAATGATAAAGAAGCTGCTGAACGAGGCATCATGGGTGGACTTGATATCGAAATGGCATCGACATGCTACATCAAGCATCTTAAAGAACTTGTTGATGAAGGTGTTGTCGATATGAAACTGATCGATGAAGCTTGTTTGCGTGTGCTTGACTTAAAAAATGATTTAGGTTTATTTGAAAATCCATATCGTGGAGCAAACCCAGCAGAAGCTAACAGGTTAGTGATGTCTAAAGAGCATCTTGAACAATCGTTAAAAGCTGCTTATGAATCGCTCATTTTATTAGAAAATAAAGATCTTCTACCGCTTAACAAACAGGTTAAAGTTGCGTTAATTGGACCACATGCAACGTATGATATGACCAATGGTCCATGGTCATGGCGCGGTAATCAGGCACATAACACATCACTCTATGATGAGTTAAAAGCATTTGGTGTTGATGTGATCCATGTCAATGATCAGGTTGATGTTTCATCATATAAAGAACATGATTTCAAGATGATCCGTGAAGCCGATGTCGCTATTCTAGCACTCGGTGAACACGTCAGAGAATCCGGAGAAGCACATAGTAAAGCATCCCTTAGATTACCGAGACATCAAGATGATTTATTTCATATGGTCAAGGAGCATGCTAAAAAAATCGTGACGATTGTCACTGCAGGAAGACCGTTGATCCTTAATGATGTTAAAGAATCAGATGCGTTGATATACACATGGTTTTTAGGTACCAAACATGCTTTAGCAGTCGTTCATACATTGTTTGGTGTAAATCAACCTTCAGGTAAATGTCCGATGAGTTTTCCAATGCATGAAGGACAAGTACCACTTTATTACAACCATTTAAATACAGGAAGACCTTATCAACCTCAAGGGCATAATGAGTTTACGTCTCATTATTTAGACGTTCCTAATGAGCCACTTTACACCTTTGGTGAAGGTTTAACATATACTGAGTTTCACTATGGTGAACTACATATATCAAAGACTGAAATGACATCACATGATACACTCGATATCTTGGTTGATATCACCAATGTGGGTGAACATCCAGGACATGAAACGGTGATGTTATTCATCAGAGATCGGGTTGCTACGATATCTCGACCTGTGATGGAGCTCAAAAAATGGCAAAAGTTTAAGTTAAATCCAAATGAGTCAAAGACTATTCAGTTTAAATTAACATCAGCTGATTTAGCTTACTATAATCAAGAAGGACAAGTAGTCATTGAACCAGGTTGGTTTGATATCATGGTAGGTCCACATGCTAAAGATGTACAACAACAATCATTTAAACTTATAAAGGGGTGAGCGTATGATCTTAAACAATCGCATCAAACTACATCACATCAAACAAGAAGGTATCACCATGTCACTTTGTGATACCGGAGATATACATGCAATCACTTATCAAGACTATCAAATCAATTTACTCCATGGTAATGCACTTGATGGCAGCATCATGAATCTTTATTTACGTGTTCATGATCATGGTAACATCATGACCACACCGCTTATCGGTTCACATGCACCATCGACATTTAAAATGGATCATCATAAAGTGATTTATCAAGGTACTTTTTTAGGTGTCCGTTATCAACTTGATGTTGTGATTGAAGATTTTAAAGTCGATTACCATCTGTTTTTGTCCTCAGAAAATCAAGTCACAGTTGATGTGATGTATGGTCAAGATATCGCAATCTCATCAAAATCGAGTGTGTTAAATAGTGAACCATATACTGTACAATACATTGATTATAAGTCATTTCAAAGCGATTTAGGTTATACACTTTGTGCTAGACAAAACCAAGGTAAAACACAGTTTTTACAGGTGGGTTCCTATACAAAGAACATTGCATATGCAACCGATGGTTTCCAATTCTTTGGTCTATCATACAAAGAAACGGGTATTCCTGAAGCATATGACATGATCGAATTGCCATCTCAGATCTATCAGTATGAGTTCTCATATTTTGCTTTACAAAGCGAAAAAATAGTGTTAAATAACAACTATCAAGAAGTTGCTTTCTACATGCTTTATCAACCCGATTTTGAAGGTATCATTGAAAAGCCAAACGATGTTGAACGCCATGACTATCAAATGCCAACGCCATTTCATGAGACGATCTTATCACAAGACAAAACGTTGGATACAAGACGGTTATTATCAGGATTAAGCGTAACCAAACAGGATATGCAAAAACGTTATCCTAATATGGATCAAGTTGAAGAAGATGAACATGGTTTACTCTCATTTTTTACACCAGGACATACACATGTTGTCCTTAAGCAAAAAGAACTTCTTGTCGAAAGACAACATGGTCATCTCATGATCCATGGAGATATCAAACATGTCAGCGAACGCGTCATGGCAACCACCAACTGGATGTATGGGGTTTTCAATTCACATGTTGTTTTAGGTAATTCAAGTTTCAATAAGCTTTTAGGCGATGTAAGAAATCCTTTAAATGTTCAAAAGATTTCAGGTCAGCGCATCTATTTAAAACATGATGGACACTACCACTTGCTTGGCATGCCTTCATATTATGTGATGAACGCATGTTCAACCAGATGGGTCTATGTGTTAGAAGATGATGAACTCATTGTTGATGTGATGGTCGATAGTGATCATCTACAACAAACACTAAAACTCACCTCTGTCAATAACAAAAACTATGATCTCATCATGTCACACCAGATCATTATGGGTGTTAATGAAAACAGTTATGACATCAATTATCAACATCATGACAAGACAATAACATTTGATGTTCCAAAAGATTCGATGATGGCGATCCGTTATCCAAATCTTAAATACCTGATGCACTCATCACATGATTTTGAGATCATCGGTGAAGATGTTTTACTGAGCGGTGAACCTCAGTATGGTTTACTATGTCTTTCATATCATGATGTTTCAACGATTGCATTACATGTACAAGCGACATTTGAAAAAGATTTCCCAGAACTTATCGATTTGCAATATGACAATCAAGAATCAAAGAGCTTAGCGATGATAGCTTCATTCTCTGGCAAACTCAACTTGCAACATCCAACTCATCAGAATGAACTTAACATCTTGATGCATACACTTTATTGGTATACACATAACGCTTTAGTCCATTACGCGTCACCTCATGGACTCGAACAATACAATGGGGCTGCTTGGGGAACCAGAGATGTTTGCCAAGGTCCAATTGAATACTTTATGGCAACACAACACTTTGATCTCGTTAGAGAGATTTTACTTAAAGTATACAGTCGTCAATTCATTGAAAATGGTGATTTTCCTCAGTGGTACATGTTTGATGAATACTATCAAATACAAGCACATGAGTCTCATGGTGATGTCATCGTTTGGCCGCTTCGTGCACTGGCATATTATTTAAAAGCAACCAATGATTCATCCATCCTTCAAGAACGCATCACTTACATGTCAATCGAAAAAAATGCGTTTGTAGAAAAAGAAAGTTTGCTCGCTCACGTGAAAAAACAAATCAGTGCCATTGTATCATCCTTTATTGATGGAACTTATCTACCCAGATATGGTGGTGGTGACTGGGACGATACCTTACAACCAGCTAACCATGAACTTAAAGAAAAAATGGTCAGCGGGTGGACAGTAGCATTACTCTATGAAGCAGTGAACGTTTTCGCATCAGAAATTGATGATGTCGATCCATCTTATGCACATGAACTCAACGTGATGGCAGTGCGCATCCAAAAAGACTATGAAACTCACATGGTTTCAGATGGTATTGTCAGTGGGTTTGTTGTTTTTGACAATCACAAAAAAACCTATTTGCTTCATCCAAAAGATCATCAAACAGGTCTTAAATATCGTTTATTACCTCTCACAAGAGCGATGATTTCAGGAATTGCAACGAAAGAACAAGTAGCAACATATCAAGACATTATCAATCGTTACATGAAACATCCTGATGGTGTTCGTTTAATGGATACAGCGATTGCGTATCAAGGTGGCAAAAACACATTTTTCCAACGTGGCGAAACAGCCGCGAACTTTGGACGTGAAATTGGATTACAATATGTCCATGCCCACATTCGTTATATTGAAGCGATGGTAGCTATCAATCAAGCAGATGAAGCCTATCAAGGATTATTTGTCATCAATCCGATCAATATCCAACAGCGTGTTAAAAATGCTTACTATCGTCAATCTAATATGTATTTCTCAAGCTCTGATGCGTGGTTTATGGATCGTTATCAAGCTAAGAATCAGTTTGACCGCATTCGTCAAGGGGATATTTTAGTTAAAGGTGGTTGGCGGTTATATTCATCAGGACCTGGTATCTATACACATCAGCTCATATCTCATATCTTAGGTATTCGTATGGATCATCAACAACTCGTTATGGATCCAGTACTACCTAAAGAGCTCGATGGACTATCAGTTACTTATCATGTCGGTGATCAACCTATTTCAGTGACATATCACTATGGACAAGGGGAACCTAAACTGAATGGACTTCCTTTGATTTATCAAAAACATCAGACACATTATAAGCGAAACTATCTCACGATTGATCGCCATATGATTGAATCAATCCATGATCCTATCCATTTAGAAATCTATTATCAATAAAGCGATTAAGTTCGCTTTTTTGTTACCGTAATAAGCACATTTATTCATGATATAATAGTATAGAGGTTATAATATGAACAATATCTATATTAAGTTTTATGAACAACAAACACGAAAATTACATAAAGATCATTTAGGAGACATTGATTTAAATCAATATCCTTATTTGACTTACGAAGATCCTTATTATATTTTGAAACCAGATATTTTAATTGGTCGCCTAGACCATAAGAAGACATTTGGTTTTTTAAGACAGGAATTAGAAGATATCTATCTTGAACAAAGAGATATGATGGATGCCATGCACGATGATATCGTGTTGGTTAAAGAAGGTGTTGAACCACGTATTGTTTTAATTGTTAAACGTGCGTTATCACTTTTAGTAGCAACCGTTAAGAAAACCAAACGTGGTTTGTTCTTTGAAACGGATACTTATATCGACAGACGTCTTGAAGTTGAAGGTGATGAAAACCTTGTGTTTGGTCACGTCGTTATGCTTGAAGTTGAATCAATTGATCAGTTTGCGATCTACACTAAGGTTAAAAAGATTATTGGTCATATCAATGATCCTGATATTAATACGTTAAAGATTGTTGCTGCTTATGATTGGCCACAAACATTTTCAGATGACGTGATGAAATCAGTTGATGAACTCCATATCGATATCGAAGAAGAAAAGAAGTCCAGACTTGATCTATCTCAAGAACTTATTATCACGATTGATGGTAAAGATGCGAAAGACTTAGACGATGCTATCAGTTTAGAATTTAAAGATGATCATTATATTTTAGGTGTTCACATCGCCGATGTTTCACATTATGTCAAAGAGGGTACAGCATTAGATGATGAAGCGTTTAAGCGTTCGACATCATCTTATTTAGCGGATCGCGTGATCCCCATGTTACCCCATAAGTTATCCAATGACTGGTGTTCTTTGAATCCACATGAAACAAAACTAACACTATCATGCATCATGACACTTGATATGGATGCTAAGGTAGTTGGCTATGATATTCAAAAATCATTTATTGAAAGTAAGCGTCGGATGAATTATGATGAAGTGAATCAATTCTTGCTTCATGACCAACCACTAGGTGATGAAAAGATTGAAAAAATGCTGATCTTAATGAACGAGCTTTCACAAAAACTTAAACAGATTAGAAAAAAACGTGGTGAGATTGAATTTGAATCCTCCGAATTAGGATTTATTGTCGATGCTCACGGACGTGTTTTAGATGTTTATGAAAGAAAAACTGATGAAGCAGAAGAACTGATTGAATCGTTTATGCTGATGGCTAATGAAACGGTTGCTTTCCACATGTTCCATGCGAACTTACCATCGTTATATCGTATTCATGAACAGCCTGATCACATCAAGTTAAAGATAGCTTTACAAACTGTACAACGTTTAGGTTTCCCCGTTAACTTTAAACAGTTAGGTCAACCTAAACCACTTCAAATCTTAACAGAACACACATCAAATACACCTTATCAATATGTGGTCCACATGATTTTACTTCGCGCGATGCAAAAAGCTAAATATAGCGAAGTTCTTTCACCACACTATGGGCTTGGTGCTAGATTTTACACGCATTTTACATCACCTATTAGACGTTACCCCGATCTGATGGTCCACAGACTCATTCATCACTTTGTCTTAGGTGAATCAACAAACTATAAAAAAGATGTCTATCATTTCGAAGAAATCATGGCTGATGTTGCACAACATACCTCAGATCAAGAAAGAAAAGCTATCCAAATGGAAAGAGATGTCTCCAAGCTTAAATCATGTGAGTATATGTCAGATAAAATTGGAAATCGTTATAAAGCCATCATTTCTCAGATGATGCCATCGGGTATGTTTGTTAAGCTTTCTAATGGTATCGAAGGGTTTGTTCCACTAAGAGTGTTAGATGATTACTACATGTATGATGAAGCTAATCTCACGTTTGTAGGTAATCGCGGCAAGCGTTATCGTTTAGGAGATACCATCAAGGTTGAATGTTTAGATGTCGATCTCGCACAAAAGAAGATGGATTTTGGCATCGTCGATAAAAAGAAAAACAAGAAGGAAGTCATGTATGAAACTTATCGCTCAAAACAAAAAGGCAAGGCATGATTATTTCATCGAAGAATCGTATGAAGCAGGTCTTAAACTTTTAGGTAGTGAAATTAAATCGATTAGACTGGGCAAAGTCACTGTCAATGATTCATTTGTCACCATTAAAGATGGTGAGGCTTTTGTGCATAACATGCACATCGCAAAATATGACTTTTCAAACAGGTTTAATCATGATGAAACACGACCTAGAAAATTATTATTACATAAAAAAGAAATCTTAAAATTATTTAGTAAAACCAGAGAACAAGGATATACGTTAATACCGCTTAAAGTTTATTTAAAAGATGGTTTAGCAAAAGTTGAAATTGGCTTAGCAAAAGGTAAAAAAGACTTTGATAAGCGTGAGACACTCAAAGAAAAAGACGCAGACATGCGTTTGAAGAAACTGATGAATCGAAGAGGTTAATTTATGCCTAAAGTTGGTCTAGCCCTCGGGGGTGGGGGTGCCAGAGGTTCCTATCAAATCGGTGTTTTAAGAGCACTTGATGAAGCGGGGATCCTTCACAATATTGAACATATATCAGGAACATCAATTGGTGCCATTAACACGCTCATGGTGATGGCAAAGCTTTCCTATGAACGTATGATCGAGATTTGGGAAATGATACATAATTCTGATATTTATGGTCATAAATTAGAAAAACTCAAATTTGATAAAATGGGTTTATTTTCTCTTAAAGAGATGTATGACAAACTTTGTGAACAAGTATCCTTATCAGAAATCAGAGAAAGCAAAGTCCAAGGATATGTCACAGCGGCACGTATCAAAAAAGGATCGATGATCGACCAAGTTTTACTGCATCGTATGGAAAAAGAAGTCTTTCATTTAAATGATGTTGATGATCCACATAAAGCTGTTTTAGCTTCAGCATCCATTCCTGTTTTATTTGGTTCGACTGAAATCGATGATCAGTTTTATGTTGATGGTGGTACCATTGATAATTGTCCGATTAGACCTTTAATCGAACAGGGATGTGACATCATTATTGCAGTACCCATTGATGGCAGATTTCATCATAAGACATATCAAGATGATGATATTCTTTTAATCAATATGGAAGCTAGGAAGTTGTTCTCTATCACGATGTTAGACATCCTTGATTTCAAACCTGAGGATGTCAAGTATAAATCTAACTATGGTTATCTCATGGGTAAATCCATGATTGATAAATGCAAGAATGATCAACTATTTGATGGCACATCATGGATTAAACCAGAAGGTCACCACTATTACATATTATCTAAAGATGAAGAACAAAAAGTTAAAGAAGAGGTAGCGACATGGAATTAGATTTAATTAGACTGATTCAAATGATGAGAAATCCTTTTTTTGATCAGCTTTTTTATTGGATTACACAATTAGGTGATCAAATCGTATTTATTGGGGTTGTTGTGATCATCTACTGGACAATTGATAAAAAGTTTGCCCATAAGTTCACGTTTGCCTTTATGATGAGTGCACTCGTCAACACTGGACTTAAAGTCATCTTCAAACGGATTAGACCATTTTATTATCAAGGCATAACTGCCGAAGAATCATGGTTAACCACAGGATATTCATTCCCTTCAGGACATGCACAGGCATCTGGGGTCTTAGGATATACAGCATTTTTTGCGAGTAAGAAGACAAAAGCACATTGGTTAAAGTATGTTGGATGGTTTATCATTATTTTAGTCCCATTTTCTAGAATGTATTTAGGCCAACACTTCTTAAGTGATGTCGTTGTTGGATTAATCTTAGCATTAGGTTTAACGCATTTAACGTTTAAGCTCGTTGATCTTATGGGTGATGATGAACACGTCTATACACTCATGCTAGCCCCCTTATTCTTATTAAGTCTTTTCTTCTTTAGAAATCATGATGTCTATGTCGCAGTTGGTGGTTTTGTTGGATTTGCTGTAGGCTATTATGTTGAAAAGAGATGGATTAAATTTGATGTGAAAGCTTTATGGTGGATTCAAATCATCAAAGTTGTCTTTGGATTAGCAATTGCTTTTCTCATTAAAGAAGGTCTCAAAGCTGTTTTGCCAGAGAAAATCTTCTTTGATTTTATCAGATATTTATTGATTGGAGTATGGGCAGCATGCGGTGCGCCTTTCGTATTCAAACATGTCATATCACATTTTAAAAAGAGCGTTTAATGATTTAACTGTTTCTGAACTTTATCAAATCCTTGATCTTCGGTCAAGGGTTTTTATCATTGAACAGACCTGTATTTATCCTGAACTTGATTTTCTTGATCAGATGAGTATGCATTATATGCTATTTGATGGTGATACCTTAGCAAGTTACATCAGACTTATTCCACCAGGATATAAATTTAAGGAACATGCGATTTCGCGTGTTGTAACAGATCCTTTATTTCGAGAGCACGGTTACGCAACCAAACTGATTAAAGAAGCGATGGAAGATATCAAGGGATATCCCATCCGCATTTCAGGTCAAGCTTACTTAAAAACATATTATGAATATTTAGGATTTAAAGTTGTTCATGGTCCCTATCAAGAGGATAATATTCCTCATTATGAAATGCTTTATCATGGTAGAAAAAATTTTGAATAGTGAGTCTTGTATTTTTGGGGAAAACATGATATAATGAACAACGTAAAAAGCAAAATTGGAGTGATCCAATGACGCAAAACTATAGGGTCTAATTAATAGACAGCCAGTTGCCAGCCATTTTGTTGCTGGTTTTTATTTTTTTAAGGTGAATCACGTGAAAAAGTTGAATAGAAAAACGATTTTAATCTTTTTAACACTTATGCTGATTATCAGTAATTTTTCACTATCATTTGCATTTTGGGCTTCTTCAATTCAAGGATCATCACATCAAGGTTCAGGTACAATCCCCATCGGTGTTTGGGTACCTACTGGGTTCAAAGGTATTACGCAAACGGGTGCTGGTGACTTTATAACACTTTCTGAAGTCACTGCATCAGGTAAATATATACTGATGGAAAATATATCAAATGTTAGCATGTCACCAATTGGTGGATCACAAGAGTTCACAGGCGAGTTTTATGGAAATGGATTTGCTATCAGTAACCTAACTATAATCGGTTCTTCTGGAAATGTTGGATTATTTTCTATCAATCAGGGCGTGATCAGTGGTGTGAGTTTGATTAATATCACAATCAGTAACAGTAATTCAAGCGATAAATCAGTTGGAGGTATTGCTGGAATAAATAAGCAACTTATTGAAAAAAGTTACGTAAGTGGTTCAATCACTGTTACAACAGCAAAAACATCATCTGGATGGTTTTCTGGTGGTACAGCGACCATTTACGCAGGTGGCCTTGCAGGTCAAAATGAAGGTATGATCAAACATAGTCATGCTTCAGTTAATGTCACAGCAACTGCAAGTCAATCAGGTGGATTTTTAGGAACAGCAAACGCTTATGCGTATGCAGGTGGACTTGTTGGAAAAAACACAGCAATTAATGGAATTGAAGCGAGTTATGCAACAGGTAATATTTCAGCTTCGGCTTCTCGCACAGGCGCAACCTTTGGGACAACAACACCGTATGCAGGTGGTCTAGTCGGACAAAGTACAGGAACAACTGGCATATTAAGTAGTTTTGCTACAGGTAATGTTACAGTGAACTCAGGAAGTAATGTGGGTGGTTTGGTTGGTAATAGTGATGCAACAGTTGCTAATAGTTATCGCAGAGATGGCCAACTTGTAAAAGGAACTCTCAACGGTGGTAACACCATAGGAACTCTGGCAACTGAAAGTCAGTTGAAATCCAGTGAATGGATGATAAATAATGCTTTGTGGACAGTTGAGATATGGTCATTTGATACAGTTAACTATCCAAGATTAAAACGAAATCCTTATTGATTTATGGTTTACTTTATACAATATTTATGCTAAAATATAGACGCGATGAACAAAAGGAGTAACAACACCCTTCTTATCATAGAGACTTCGTGGTTGGTGGAAACGAAGAAGAAGACTTGTGAACGCTATTTGGGAGCAAAAAGGTATGTCGGCCTTAACGACATTTGAGGGCTAGATTTTTCTAGAACTAAGGTGGTACCGCGTAAACTATTACGTCCTTAGAATTTGCTAAGGGCGTTTTTTCTTGAAAATGGAGGAAAAGTTATGAAATACATGACAGCTGCACAAATTCGTCAAACATGGTTAGACTTTTTTAAGTCAAAAGGGCATAAGGTAGAAGCATCAGCTTCACTTGTTCCACAAAATGATCCAACATTGCTTTGGATCAATGCGGGTGTTGCCCCACTAAAAAAATATTTTGACGGCACAGAAAAACCACAGAACCCAAGAATCACCAATGTTCAAAAATGTATCAGAACGAACGACATCGACAATGTCGGAAGAACTGCTAGACATCATACATTTTTTGAAATGTTAGGTAATTTTTCAATTGGTGATTATTTTAAAGATGATGCCATCGCATGGGGCTTAGAGCTATTAACAGATCCTAAGTGGTTTGGTTTTCCTCTTGATAAACTATATATGACCTATTATCCTGATGATGTCGATGCGAAAGATCGCTGGATTTCATTAGGTGTTGATCCCTCACATCTTATCCCTAGAGCTGATAACTTTTGGGAAATAGGTGCAGGTCCTTGTGGCCCTGATACAGAGATTTATTTCGATCGCGGTGAATCTTATGATAAGCGTGGTAAAGAACTCATTGAAGATGATCTTGAAAATGAACGCTATATTGAGATTTGGAATATCGTTTTTTCACAATTCAATTCTAAACCTAACTTAACACGTGAAAACTATCCAGAACTTCCTTCAAAAAATATTGATACCGGTGCTGGATTAGAACGTTTCTGTTGTGTGATTCAACAAACTGAAACCAACTTTGAAACAGATCTTTTCTTCCCAATCATCAAGCATACCGAAGAATTATCTGGTGTTACATATGAAGGTCAAATGGCATTTAAAGTGATTGCAGATCACATTAAAGCCTTAACATTTGCCATTTCTGATGGTGCGATTCTATCCAATGAAGGACGTGGCTATGTTTTAAGACGTCTTTTACGTCGTGCTGTGAAATACGGTAGAAAATTATCATTGAATCAACCTTTCTTACATATGCTTGTTGATGATGTGGTTAGCACCATGGGAGTTTTCTATACCAACTTAAATGAAACCAAAGATATCGTTAAAAAGATTGTCTTAAAGGAAGAACAAAAGTTCCTTGAAACCATTAACGAAGGTGAAAAGCATTTATTAGATGCGATTGCTAAAGAAGGTAAAGTTGTCAGCGGAGAAACTGCATTTAAGCTATATGACACCTATGGATTCCCCATTGAACTCACATTAGAATACGCAAAAGAACAAGGTGTCACTGTTGATTTAGATGCTTTCCAAATCGAATTAGAACGTCAAAAAGAGCGTTCTCGAGCAGCAAGAACTGATTCAGGTTCAATGAAGGCTCAAGAAGAAGCATTCTTAAACTTTACAACACCATCACGTTTTATTGGCTATCATACCTATCAAACTGAAGCTAAAGTAATCAAAGTCTTCCCACAGGGCATTGTGTTAGATGAAACACCATTTTACGCAACATCAGGTGGACAGGTTGCAGATAAAGGGTGGATCAATGGTTTAGAAGTGACCGATGTTTTCAAACTTCCTCATGGACAGTTCTGTCATCAAGTTGAAGGTGACTACCAAGAAGGTGATGAAGTTTTAGCTGTTGTCGATCAAAAAGAACGTGCAAAGACGATGAAAAATCATAGTGCTGCACATCTTTTCCATCAAGCGATTAAAGATATTTTTGGTAAGCATGCAAACCAACAAGGATCTCAAGTCGCACCATGGAGCTGGCGTTTTGACTTTAATCATTATGAAACAGAAACCGATGAACGTATTTTAGAAGTTGAAAAACTTGTTAAAACATACATTTTAGAAACACCACTCGATGTTGTGATTAGAGAATTACCGATTGAAGAAGCTAAAAAACTAGGTGCTATGGCACTGTTTGGTGAAAAATATGGCGATATCGTTAGAGTTGTTGACATGGGATGGAGTAAAGAATTCTGTGGTGGTACACACGTTAAGAACACCAAAGAAATTCTAGATTTCGCGATTACCTCCTATGAATCGATTGGTTCAGGTATTTACCGTATGGAAGGTGTCACTGGATTTAACATCGATGAACAGATGAAAAAGTACTTACAACCTTTCTTCTTAGAAATTGCACAAATCACAGATAAGATCAAGCGATTAGATGAAACATTAAGTATACCAACAGAACCAAAGATTATCGGTTCTTATCAAGATATCATCAACTACAGAAACTATGTCGATCAGTTAAAAGAGTTATCAAAACAGTATGAAAAAGAAGCACAACGTGCTAAACAACAAGATGTGCTTAAGAATTTAGATGACTATATTCAAGATGTTAACCAAAAGAGACAACTCATTCAAACAGAAGGGTTAGATCAAAAGGTTTTAAAACAATTAATTGATGCACTCTATGATAAAATAAAAGCAGAAACACTTTTCTTATTAAACGTGACAGATGGGAAAGCTACTTTCCTCTGCAAGAGCGAATTAAATGATGCGAATGAACTTGTTAAGTTAGCAGCATCACTCACTTCAGGTTCTGGCGGTGGAAAAGGCCAGTTTGCACAAGGCGGCACACAAGATTTAAGCAAGTTAGATGTTGCTGTCGAAGAGATTAAAAAACGCTTATGAAACGTTATTTAGGACTTGATTTAGGAAGTAAAACAGTTGGGGTTGCGATCAGTGAATCGGGTATTATCGCAAGTACACTCACAACCATTAGATTTACTGAAAACCAGTATGAAGAAGCAGCTAATGCTGTAAGTTCATTGATGAAAGAACATCAGATTGATACGGTTATTTTAGGTTTGCCTAAACATATGAATAACGATATTGGTATCAGAGGGAAAATCAGTGAATCATTTAAAGTATTACTTGAAGAAAAAACCAATAAGACCATCATCCTATGGGATGAACGTCTTTCCACACAAACTGCAAGAAAAGCCATGATCTACGGATCAGAGCGAAGAAAGACTCAAAAAGATAAAAAAGATGAACTCGCTGCAGTTGTGATATTACAAAATTACTTAGATTATAAAGGAGCATGAACATGTTAAAAGAAGATCAAATGGTTGTAACCAACCAAAATGGCGATGAAGCCGTATGTGATATTTTATTTACCCATGAAGCAAATGGTAAAAATTACGTCGTATTCGAATTTGTTGATACACACGAAGTGAGTGCAGCCATGTATATTCCTGGTGAAGTTGAAGGCGAAGGTACATTTGCTGATATTGAAACCGATGAAGAATGGGATATGTTAGACCAAGTTCTTCAAGCTTACTATGATGATATGGAAGCTGAAGAAGATGAAGAAGACGACGAAGACGAAGAGGAAGACAAATAAGCATGAATTTTGCTTCACTCAAGGCTTATGCGTTAGAACAAAAAGTACCGATTATCACCGATGAAGTCTTCGATTTTTTAAAGTCATTTATTGAACAAAACCAGATTAAAGATGTTTTAGAGATTGGAACAGCTATTGGCTATAGCGCACTTGCTATGGCCTCTTTTGGTTGCTATGTGACAACCTTCGAAAGAGA